>SAMEA3663015__coassemble_141_pt1 | contig 53468 bp, 36 predicted proteins | sample SAMEA3663015__metabat2_low_PE_019 | metagenome-assembled genome bin SAMEA3663015 (sample SAMEA3663015) | pig gut metagenome | biome: pig gut; feature: pig-associated habitat; material: faeces | place: France | collected 2012
CGAACCTTCAGCTCGGCGTAGCCAATTTTTCATGAATTTAATTATTTGTGGTTTTTGTCGAATCCACGTTATTTTTACGTGCATCCCGAATGGAAAATAAATGGTACATTGTACATGGTCAAATTGTACATTACATGATTTGTCTGCCGTCCAAGAACTTGATGATTCTCTTGGTTTGCTGCGCCTGTTGTTCGTTGTGCGTCACCATCACGATGGTGCGACCGTCCTCCTCGTTCAGTTGCTTGAGCAGTCCGAGGATGTCGGCACCCATCTTCGAGTCGAGGTTACCTGTCGGTTCGTCGGCGAGGATGATTTCAGGGTTGCCGATGATGGCACGGGCAATGGCAACACGCTGGCACTGACCACCTGAGAGTTGCACGGGCGTGTGTTTCATGCGGTGGGAGAGTCCCACACGCTCAATGACCTCTTTGGCACGTTTCATGCGTTCGTTGTAGCCGACGCCCCGATAGAGGAGTGGCAACTGCACGTTGTCGAGCACGTTGAGCGAACTGATGAGGTGGAACGACTGGAACACGAAGCCCAGTGTCTTGTTGCGGAACTCTGCCAAGCGGTTGTCGCTCAATGTCGGGTCAATCTTTGTGCCACACAGTTCCACCGTGCCGCTGGTAGGTTCGTCGAGCAGTCCCATGATGTTGAGCAAGGTCGATTTGCCGCAGCCCGATGGTCCCATGATGCTCAGGAACTCGCCTTTCTGTACGTCGATGTTTACGTTCTCCAATGCCTGAGTTTCAATCTCCTCAGTGCGATAGATTTTGTTGACTTCTGTCAATTTGATAATTGTTTCCATAATGTAAATTAAAGACCCTCTCTGTCCTTCGGACATCTCCCCCATAATGGGGAGAGCCATCCGGTCAGTTTTTGCCGAGGGATTTTGTTAAGTTTATAATTCTTTTTTGTTATTCTCTATTCTCTAAGCCCCCGCGTGTCTCCCTCCCCATGATGGGGGAGGGCTGGGGAGAGGGTCTTCTATTCTTCTCTCAATGCCTCAACTGGCTTTGTCCTGACGATGTTCCATGCTGGTATAGCAATTCCGATGCTGACGGTTAGGAGTATGATGAGATAGACGATGCCTGAGATGATGAGGAAGTGCAGGGGTTTGTCTGCCACCCACGTCGGGTCGGGCTGACATTGAGGTAATTGCGGATTGATGCAGAGTTCACCTAATCCTGTCTTCACATAATTGAGATAGAGGATGCAGGTGATGAACATGCTGAGGGTCGTGAGCACGAAGCCCTCTGCGAGGAACAAGCCCATGATGCGCCCTCTGGTCGCTCCGAATGCCCGCATGATGCCCGACTCTTCTGTGCGTCGCTTGGTCTGCATCCAAAAAGTGCCGATGACACCCAAGCAGAGGTTGATAAGGAAGAACAGGGCTGTGGCGACGGACAGGTTGAAGTCGTATGAGAGCATAGGCGAAGCAAATTGATTCTTGGTTGTGGCTATGTCTTCGTAAGGTGTGAAGGAGACGATGTCAAGGCCCTCAGAGGTGAACTGCTGAAGACGAAAGTTCTGTTCCTCGACAAATCTCCGCACGTCCACATCTGGCTTCAGGCGGATGACGAGCTGGCTATGGTCATAAACCAGGGGGCAATCAGGGGTGCCCCAATAGACGCGCCAAGTGTCGAAGGAAGTATCTGACACGTGAACATCCTCCACCACTCCTTGGATGTAGCTGCTTGACACCCAATCATCAATCTTATCATAAGTCAAGATCACTCTATGATCAATCTCTTTACCGATGGCGGCTTTGGCAGACCCATAGAGACGCTCGGCAAGGGAGCGGCTGATGACCACACCTTCATCTGATTTCGAGAGTTCTTCTGCTGTCGGACTTCCCTCTGCAGCGTGAATGCCGTAGGTTTCAAAGAAGTGCTCGTTCTTCATGTAGCCGGTTTCATACACACGAACGGAATCGTCTCCATAAATATATTGTGCACCCACATTATCGACACTGTGAGAGAACATGTTACGAGGAGCCAGTAAGCCTTGGATGGGGTAAAGGATACATACTTGTTCCACCTCGTTTATTGCCTGCAACTTCCTTTTGAGGACATTGATCTTCTGACGGAATACTCTATCCACATTGTCACTTTCATACCACCGAGTATCAGTGGGGGCGGTATGTGCCACCACCAGTCGTTCGCAGTCAATGCCCTTTGGCAAACTCCTATAGTACATCCTCACGGCAATAGGGTCGAGTTGTTTCCAAGCCACAAAACACACGAGGACAAGTTCGGCCAGTAGCCATACGTTCTGAGCACGTTGGCTCCAGAGGTTCTTGAATATCTGTTTCATCTTTTATGGTATAACGATTCGACAATTGGATTCTTGAGGCTGAGCCAAGCAGGAATGACGGCAGCCATCATGTTGACGATGAGGCAGACCGCAAAGGCGATGAGGAAGATGAAGGGTGAGAAAAGCATTTCCCCCTCAATGGTTGGTTCGGGCATGATGGTGAGGTGGTTGCTGACGGCAAAGAACACCCACGAGCGGAACACATAGAGCAACAGCCACGTGATGACCAAACCGACGATGCCGCCACAAAGGGTCAGCACCAGATTCTCCATGATGACCTGATGGAGCAGTTCACGACGTTTGGCTCCAAACGCCTTGCGAACACCCATCTCTGGCAGTCGGCGTTTCATTCGTGCCGCCACCAGCCCACTCAGATTGAGGGCAGGCACAAGCAGCAGCACTAACACTTGTGGAAACAGGGAAAGAAGGATGTCCTTCCATGAAGAGAGCGTCCTGCCACCCGACATTTGTAGTTGGGCATGAGGCAATATTCTGTTTTCGAAAGAATAGTCTAAGTTCTTGCTGCTGACACTTCGCTTGTGGGCAATCTCCTCCAACTCCTGCTTCAGATCGGCAAGGCTACATCCTTCTTTCAACACGATGGTGATCATATTGGTGGCATCGTCGGTGGGCATGAAAAGTTGACCGAAACTCTGTTCCGCAATGGACGAGGTCGGTTCTACCACGCCTACAATGCGGAAGTCGTTGCCTAAATTGAGCACTTTGCCGACGGGGTTAACTCCCTTACCAAACAGTTGCTCGGAAATGTCTTGGCTGATGATGCAGATGGGTGAAACACTGTCCGTTGGTGCGAAAGGTCGGCCATAAACGAAATTGAAGTGATAGACCTTGAAGAAATTGGCATCCACCAATCTCTCCACTACAGGAACAGGCTTGCTGTCCTTGTTCCAGACGTATGCTTTGTCTCTGCGGAAATCATCCAGTTTAAGGAAGGTCGTGAACACCTCCACACTCTTCAGCGGATAGAACCATTCCTTCACCTCGTTGGGAAAGTATAAATTTGTTGGTTCTTTGAGTTCATATCCGTTTTTGGGAATCTCCAACATCGGCAACACATACACCGTCCTGCTCCGATTCACTTCCGGCTCGATGTCCGCCAACTTGGCGTAATACACTACAGCAATCACCATCGTGAAGGCAATAGCCAATGCTGTTCCTGCGATGTAGATGCCAGAGAACAACTTCTCCTCCTTCATCATGTGGAGGGCTTGACGTAGATATAAAGACCCTTTCCCCCATCCCCTCCCCCATAATTGGGAGGGGAGTTGCCATCCGGCTTGTTTTTTCTTTGTTTCTTTCATTATCGTTTTCTTATTAACCTTTTCCCTACATCCCGCATGGTCTCCCTCCCCATTACGGGGGAGGGTTGGGGAGAGGGTCTTCTATAATATAATACAAAGAACGTGCCAAAACACTAATGTATTGATAATCAGTAGTGGCTTAAAAAACAAGTGTCCATTTCTGGACACTCTACTGTTCGGAAATGGACACTCTTGTTATGGAATCGAAGGAAGTCGTCATTGCAACAACAGCCAGCACGAAAGTGAGAATTATTTTCTTCATATTGTTTATTTTGCTTTCTGTTGCAAAGTTAAGTTTTTTCCTGCAATTACTTTCATTTATCAGAAATAATCCCTACTTTTGCAGCAGAAACTAAAAAGGACAGGATTATGACGCAGATATTAGTGACATTGAACGAAGACGCGACAACGCTGAAAGTGCGTAAGGCCATAGAATTGCTTCGAGGTGTGATGTCAACCACTCTGTTCAAGACCAGAGACGAGGCAAACAAAAAAACGCTCCGTCAACAGACTTACGTGAAAGAGTCACTTGAGAGGGCTTTCTATGAGATGAAACAGGCTCGTCGTGAGGGACGCCAGTTACAGAGTGCCGATGATTTCATCAACGAACTGCAAGCAGAGGAATCTGTATGAAAGTTGATATTGTATTAGCCGATGAGTTTAATTATCCCGCTCCCCTTCATGGACGAGCGGGATTTTTCTTTCTGGATTTTCTTCGTCATACAATTTGATGAGCCAGCACGAAAGTGAGAATTGTTTTCTTCATATTGTTTATTTTGTTTTCTGTTGCAAAGTTAAACATTTTATTTCATATCTTTGAACATCCTAAAACACTCTAAACTCTCAACCCTTCATTCATCTCTCAGCGCCTCCACTGGTTTCTTTCGGCAAATGTTCCATGCTGGTATAGCAATTCCGATGCTGACGGTTAGGAGTATGATGAGATAGATAAAGATGCCCACAGCAAGAAAGTGGGGCGCGAAGTGGTTGAGCCAACTGTCTCCTGTACGCAAATAAGGCAGCAGTTCTTCATCGATGGCTATACCTGTGGAAAGACCGTAAGAATAGGCATACTGGAGGAATAGGAAGCAACCCACAATGTGACAGATAGTGGTAAGCACAAAGCTTTCAGAGAGAAACTCGCGAAAGATGCGTCCCTTGCTGGCTCCAAAACTCCGCATGATGCCGATATCCTCTTTACGTTTGCGTGTCTGGAGCCAGAAGGTGCCAATGGTGCCGAGACAGAGGTTCACCATGAAGAAGATGGCAAGTGAGATGTATCGACGAATTCTGCTGGTCACACCTTGGAAACGCAGGTGGTGGTCAATGAGTTCCTGCATAGACACCGCCTTACAAACGAAGAGCCGTCCGCTGCTCAGTTCCTTCTGCATCGTGGGACGAATTTGGGCACAGAACGTTGCGGCATCCACACCGTCCTTGAGCCTCACGAGGAGGTCTGACTGCTCGCTGACAAAGAGGTTGGAACGTTCCCAAAAGACACCATACTTCCAGTTCATGATTTTCTCCATGCGAATGTCTTCCACCACAGCGGCGATGCGGAAAGGATGGACTTCTTCGGGGGTGGCCAGCGAGGGGAGGTTGTAATATTCATTCATCGTTGCCCCAGCCACGTCCGTCTTGCCGAAGAGTGCCAAGGCAAGGCTTTGGGTGATGACCGCACCTTCCTCTTCGGGTTTGCCGCTGAGCACTTTCAGCCCCAAGGTCTTGTACATATCTTCGCCGCTATGGTAGAAGAAATAACTGCTGAGACACCAGTTTACCGTGTCGTCTGGCAGGCTGTAATAAATCACACTCTCTCCATCGCCATTAGGGAAGCCACGCTCATACGTGAGGCTGACACTTTCCACCTCCTTCATGTTCTTCAGTTTCGTCTTGATGACCTCCATACTCTTGATAGTTTCCTCGGCAGGCAGTCCTTCCTTGCTCCTGCCGTGGGTGGTCAAGATGCAGAGGCGGTCGGGGTCATAACCGTCCGATGCCACAAAAGTGTTGTGTACAATCACAAATAGCGGGTCGAGCACAAACCAGCTGACCACGCTGACCAGCACTAGTTCCACACAGATCCATGCGTTTTGTTTCCGTCTTGCCCACAAGTTTTTTAGTACAAGTCTCATTTCTTCTGATTCATTGATTCAACAATCGGTTTCCGTAAACTCAGCCATGCAGGGAGGAAGGCAGACAAGGTGTTGATGAGCAGGCAGAACAGCAGGGTGCAGCCAAACACCACAGGGGCGAAGAGCATTTCGCCCGTTGCCATGAAGTCCTCCATGTTCACCTCACTCGCATTGGAGAAGCCCAGCGCATCGAGCATCCATAAACCGCCCCATCGCACAATGCCCCATGCCAGCAGCAGCCCTAACACCGAACCACAAAAGGTCAGCACGAAGTTCTCCACTAGAACTTGATTCAACAACGTTCTCTTGCTGGCTCCAAATGCTTTCCGCACACCCATCTCGGCAAGCCTCTCCTCCATCCTGCCCGAGATGATGCCGCTCAGATTGACAGCTGGCACGATGAGGAGGGTGATGAACGTGAGGATGAGATACAAGAGGTTGTTTTGGAAGTCTCTCGACCTTGCATGAGTGCTCAGAGCCATTTGATGGTGTGAGATGAGTTCGTTGGTCAATGGGGCAATCTCCCATTCTTCACCCCGTTCCTTCAACTCTTGGCTTAGTTGGGTGTACATCTGGTTGATGTCCTTTCGCAACGCCTCCACATCGTCGGTCAAGATGACCGCTTTGACGCATCCCTTGCCCCACGGGTCGCCCCAATAGCCGTGTTGGTGGTCTCCCCCTGTGTAGGCATCGGCATAACTCATGAACGACACCACGTTGGCTGTCCGCACAATGCCACAGATGGTGAAATCCTCATAGTCGATGGTGAGGGTCTTGCCCACCAGCCCCTCCGTCGTGCCAAACACCTTCTTCGCCATCCGGTCAGTCAACACGAGCCGATTCATGTTGGTCAGCCATTCCTCGTGGGTGAAAGGTCTGCCCTCGATGAAGTCGAACTGATAGACCTTGAAGAAGCCATCATCTACAAATTGCATGTAGATAGGCTCATCGTCACCATCAGGCTTCTGCACAAACAGTTCAGGATTGAAGTTCAGCGTTGTGCCCACTTGCTCCACGCTCTTCAACTCCCTCAGCCTGTCGATAATCATCTGTGCCACACCGCCACACTCTTTTCTGACACCTGTTGTAGGGTTCACATTGACGATGCCATCCAGATAAAACGTCTTCGCCCTGTTCACCTCAGGATAGACAGGTGCTATCTTGAAGTTGTAAGCCATCACAATCACCATCGTGAATGCCACCGCCAACGCTGTTCCTGCAATATAGATGCCCGAGAACAACTTCTCCTCCTTCATCATGTGGAGGGCTTGACGGAGGTATAAAGACCCTTTCCCCCATCCCCTCCCCCATAATTGGGAGGGGAGTTGCCATCCGGCTTGTTTTTTCTTTGTTTCTTTCATTATCGTTTTCTTATTAACCTTTTCCCTACATCCCGCATGGTCTCCCTCCCCATTACGGGGGAGGGTTGGGGAGAGGGTCTTCTATAATATAATACAAAGAACGTGCCAAAACACTAATGTATTGATAATCAGTAGTGGCTTAAAAAACAAGTGTCCATTTCTGGACACTCTACTGTTCGGAAATGGACACTCTTGTTATGGGAACATGATGGTGAAACGTGTCAAGCCATCATCTGGGCTGGTCAGCAAGGTGAAGGTGCAGCCATGTTTGGTGAGGATGTCGCGGATGAGGAGGAGACCAAGCCCTTGCCCTTGGGGCTTGGTGGAATAGAAAGGGGTGAAGATGTGTTGGGCGACTTCAGGAGAGATGCCCTTGCCGTTGTCGGTGATGATGAGAGACCCACCCCCTTGCCCCTCCCTACGAGGGAGGGAAGTAGAATGTTTTGCGACCTTGATGGAAATAAATCCTTTCCTTTCGGATGGGACAGGAATGATGCTTTCGATGGCATTCTTGACGATGTTGACCAATGCCTGTTGGAAGAGGGTTGTGTCCAGATGCACGGGGATAGCCTCATCGGTCAGGTTGAAGGTCAGGTGGATATGGTGCGTCTGGCAGAGACCTTCGAGGAAGGAGTGACAGGCTTCCACTTCTTCGCTCAGGTCGCAGAGCGTGAGTTGCGGTTCGGGCACTTTCACCACGTTGGCAAAGCGTGTGACAAACTCAGCCATCTTTTGGGTGCGTTCCCGACTGGCTTCGAGGGCTTCTTGTGCTGTGCCGTCGGGTACTTCAGTCTGGATGAGGTCTAAGGTGCTCACGATGCCTGCCACATTATTGTTCACCTCATGAGCAATCATGCGGATGACCTTCTCGTAGGCGGCTTTCTCTGCTTTCATCACTTCCGAGGTCAACGACTCGATGAGGAAGAAGGGATGCTGATAGCCTCGGTCGAGGAAGGAAAGATGAGAAAGGTGGTAGATTTGGGAGTTGCTGAGTCGGAAGGTCGTGTCCTCACCCAACGGCAGGGACTTGAGCGCTTCTGAAAGTGCAGGCGTGAGCATCTGTTGGGCGGCAGGGTTCATGGAACGGACATTGCCTGAGAGGTCGCAGAGGATGACACCCATTGGGGAGGCATCGATGAGCAGGTTGAGGAAAGTGTTCTGTTCGTCGAGCCGCAGGTGTTCGTTGCGCAGTCGGGTGATGAGGGCATTGAAGGTCTTCACGATTTCGTCAGTTTCCTTCTGTCCTGTGGTTGAGAGTGTGGTGCTCATGTCTTGGTCGCGCAGCAGTTCCATACCGCTGGTCAGCGCATCGATGGGACGGATGACTTTTCGATAGAAAAAACAGAGATAGGCAATCACCACCACCAGCACCCCCTCTGTCACATAGAAGATGACGGGACGGATGCTGAACGTCAACCACATCAGAGCGGCAAACACACCCACAATGATGAAGGCAAGCAACAGGAAGTAATGTTGTATCTTCATTTTTCAGGAGTTAACCTTAACTCAAATTTCGGATATATTTTTACAACGGATTGCACGGATTATACGGATTTTTCGTCGCAAGAGGCGACGATGGCCGGATGCAGAACAATCCGAATGGCAGGAGCCGCCGAGGCTCAAAAATCCGTATAATCCGTGCAATCCGTTGTGGAAAAACACTTCCGAAACTTAAAACCTTAACCTTAACTATCAACTGTCAACTGTCAACTGTCAACTGTCAACTCTTCACAGCCTATGTTTTTCTATCTTTCGGTAGAGTGCCCCACGGCTGATGCCGAGTTCCTTTGCCACCAGGGAGAGATTGCCTTGATGCTTCTGGATGGAGGCTGCAATAGAGTTCCGTTCGATTTCTTCGAGGGTAGCCCCCTCCCATCCTCCCCCAAGGGGGAGGGGCTCCTTCGGTGTGTTGGTCTCTTGTATATTGGCTTGGAAGTCTTCTGCTGCAAGCTGCATCCCGCATGGTTTCTCCTCCCCTTTGGGGGAGGTGAGGGAGGGGGCTGCGCTCATGAGCAGTGTCCGTTCCACCAAGTTCTTCAATTCGCGGATGTTGCCGTAGAAGGGGAGGCTTTGGAGGTATTGGATGGCTTCGGGAGAGGCGGTCGCGATGGGTAAACCGTTGGTGACACAGGTTTGGCGGATGAAGTGCTCCACGAGCAGGGGGATGTCCTCTTGGCGTTCGCGCAGAGGTGGCAGATGCAGGTGGATGAGGTTGATGCGATAGAAGAGGTCTTCGCGGAAGGTCTTGTCGTTGACCATCTGACGAAGGTCGGCATTGGTGGCGCACACCACACGCACGTCAGCCCGTTTGGTCACGCTGTCACCCAACACTTCGTAGGTCTGGTCTTGGAGCACACGCAGGAGTTTCACTTGGCTTGCCAGTTCCAACTCACCAATCTCATCCAAGAAGATGGTGCCTCCCTCTGCCAGTGCGAAACGCCCTGTGCGGTCGCTCTTGGCATCGGTGAAGGACCCCTTTTTGTGTCCGAACATCTCGCTCTCAAAGAGGGCTGTGGAAATGCCGCCGAGGTTCACCTTCACGAAAGGTTTATCAGCCCGTCGGCTCAGTTCGTGGATGGCTTGGGCAATGAGTTCCTTGCCAGTACCTGATTCACCCGTAATGAGCACAGGAGCATTCGTGGAAGCGACACGACGAACTGTTGCAAGCACCGACAACAAACCTTGCGATTGTCCTATGACATAGGTGAGACTCTGACCTGTATCATAGGTGAGACTCTGACCTATACCACAGGTGAGAGTCTGACCACTTTTGGGGTGCTGAAAGGAGGATTGGGGCGTCTCGCTGTCTGGCTGAGGGCGATGCAGGAGTATCGCCGTTTCTATCCTGTCCATCAGCACAGAGTTGTCCCACGGTTTGGTGATGAAATCGAAGGCACCGTTCCGCATTCCTTGCACAGCCAGATCAATGGTGCCCCATGCAGTCATCAGGATGACAGGTACATCAGGTCGGAACACTTTCACCTGTTTCAGCAAGGTGAGCCCCTCTTCACCATCGGTGGCAAGGGTGTAGTTCATGTCCATCAGCACCAACTCCAAGTCAGGATGGTTGCGCACCACCTCCATGGCTGTCATGGGACCATCGGCACTCGTCACCATGTAGCCGTTACGTTCCAGCAACAGGGTTAGTGCCACTCGGATGGCTCTGTCGTCGTCAACTATCAGAATCATATAATAATATTAAAGTTTCGCAATTGCTCAACTTCTCCAAAAACTAAACTTGCGAAAGTTGAGTAAAAATATTTTTTGCAAAGGTAAATAATATGAGTGAAAAATGACCAAAGAAAGTGAGGAATGTTTTTTCAAGTGTGCTTGAAAAGTGAAAAATTTAAGTATCCTTGGAAGATTAAGTGAAAAGTGAATAGTGAAAAGTGAAAAATCTAAGTTACTTGCCATTCGGACTGTTGGCAACTCATTAGTAAAAGTAATTTAGATTTTTCACTTTTCACTTTTCACTATTCACTTTTCACTTAAAACGTCTTCACTCATTCACTCGAATCTTCTCTTTTCCCTTATACCTCTGCATGTCGCTCACCACCACGCTGTCACCCTCTTCCAATCCGCTGATGACTTCCACGTAATCGTAGTTGCAGTCGCCGAGTTGGATGGTGCGGGGCACAAGAGTATGTTTATCTTTATATATAAATAATGTATAGTTTCCAGCCCCTGTATAGTAGGAGCCGTTGCGGATGCGCAACACGTCTTCCTTGATGCTGGTGATGACAAACACCTCCGCCTTCAAGCCTGAACGGAGTTTGGGGTGGCTGGGGTTATCCATCAAGACGGTGAAGGTGATGACTCCGTCCTGACTGAGAGGTGTGACGGTGTTGATGGTGCCGAAAAGGCGTTCCTTTCCGATTTTGACGAGTACTCGTCCTCCTGCCATCACGCGGTCGGAATAGGTGTCGGCAATGCTGCAATCGACTTTGAAGTGGGTGAGGTCGCTGATGACTGCCACCTTCGAGCCAGACCCGACGATGCTGCCGATTTCGTTGCTGATGTAGGTGAGGGTCGCCTTGCGGGGCGAACGGATATTGGCACCATCGAGGGTACGGCGCGTCTCCTCAAGACTCTTGTCGGCAATGCCATCCTGCAACTGCTTCATGCGCAGGTCGGCTTTCCTCACCCGCACCTCGTTTTCATATTGTTGTTTCAGTTGCTTCAGTTGCATTTGTGCGGTGCGGAGGGTGATTTCAGCCTGATGCACACGGTCTTTCGTGCCTGAGCCAAGACTGTCCAGATATTGCTCGTTGCGCAGTTGTGCTTCCAACTGTCCAATCTTCATTTCCTCCACCTCCAACTGCATGCGACGGTCACTCAGCTGGGTCTCGGTGTTGGTGGTGAGTTGCACCATCTGTTGCCGACGAATTTCCTGCTCATCGAGGGCTTTGGAGTAGTCGGTCTGAGCCGATTGAAGATCGAGGCGGAGGAGTGGCGTGCCCACATCCACGGTGTCGCCGCTATGGGCATAGACCTCCAGAATCTGTGCGCTGATGGGTGAGATGATGACTTCTTCGAAGGCGGGAACCACTTTGCCAGTGGCGATGATGCTTACGTCGATGGTGCCCCTGTCCACCTGCGAGGTGATGAGGCTCTTCTTATCTACTGAACTCATCATCAGTGTGCCTAACCATACTGCCACCCCCATCACAACTGCCACGATGGCGGCATACTTCCCATATCGCACCATTCTTCTTTTGCGCTGTACGCCGACAGGAATGGCTCTGTCCATGGTTTGATTATCTGTTTTCATTTTACAATCTTTTCAAAATCCACATTAATGTTTTGTCCTTTCTCGAAGTCCCACAGGGTGATGGAGCGCAATTGGTAGTAATAGTACCAATAGTTGAACAGTTCGGAGATGCGACGTTGGCGAGCCTCGTCCTTGGCGGTTTGTGCATCCGACAGTTCGAGGGTGGAGATGCTGCCAATCTTGAAAGTCTCCACGTTGGTGTGGTAGCGGCGTTGGGCAATGGTGTCCGCCTCTTCGGCAATGCGAAGTTGCTGTCGCTGGTGGTTGAACTGCTCGGTCAGCACAAAGAGGTTCTGCCGGAACTCCTGTGACTGTTGCCGCACTTGGTTCCGCACAATCTCACGATTACTCTCTGCCACCTTCACCTGTCCGCGCCGTTTGCCCCAGTCGAGCAGAGGAAGTGATATGCCTACTTGCACCACTTCTTTGTTTGACAGGTCGCGATAGGCATCGTTCATCCGTCCTCCTGTGCCTGTATATCCTACTTGTGCATAAAGTGTGACGCTTCGCAGATTGCCTTTGGCACTTGCCACCGCATAGTCAGCCTGTAGTTGCCGCCTTTGCATTGTACTTGCAAAAGCATTGTTCTCCAATGCTTTGTCCAGCACCTCTTCATAGCGGAGCACCACTTCTGGAATCTTTTCTGGTTCCAGGGGCACAATGTCCGCTTCCACATCGAGGAAGGCTTTCAGTTCAAACATCCGCGCCTTCCGACTGCTCTCCGTGGAGGTGAGTGCCGATTGGGCATTCAGCATTCCTAACCGCATCTGTAGCACATCGTTCTGACTGATGGTGCCCATTTCCCGTTTCGCCTTTGCCACTTCGTAGAGTTTCTCTGCATTTTGCAAGTTCTGCTCGGCAATGCGCACATTCTCGTTCGCCAACAGGAGGTTGAAGAACAGGCTGATGGCACGCATAGCCACCTGTTCAGTCTCGGTAAGGAATGAAGCTTTCGCTTCCCGATAACGCACGGGTTCAATGCGACGGTCCCACTTCACCGAGTTCACACCAAACAGCGGTTGGCTCAGCGTGAGTGCTATGGGCATACTCATGAACTGATTGCGCCCTCCACTTGTTTCACCACTCATTTGCCGCAACCAATCCAACGATGACTCCACCGACAATGTTGCCCCCGTCAGCCCTATTTTCTGACTCACATATAATGAACCGTCCAACTCCATATAGTCGTTCCGTACATAGGAGTGTGTGCCGTCCTCTCGCTGGTACGTGCTGTATCGTTTATTGTATGTCGGCACATTCGCCGACATGGACATTTCGGGCAGCAGATTTGCCTTGTAACTTCTCCACTCCCAATATGCCGACTTCAATTCACCCAATGCCACAGCTGCATCCACACTCTGTCGCCGTGCCATTGCAATGCAGTCATCGAGACCCAACCGCAGCGTGTCCCCTTCGGCATGCCCCAGCATGGGGAAAAGGCACATCAAACCCAACCAAAACAGTTTCATTCTTCCTAATTTTCTTATTTGTTTCATTCATTCATTGTTATTGCCCCTTGTAGCAACAAAACACGTGCCAAATGCACAATCAATTGATAATCAATGATGCTGATAGCGGTGAGTGTCCATTTCTGGACACTCACTGTCCAGAAATGGACACGCTTGCATTGTCGTACCCCTCGAGTACGCTTTGCACGTAATCTATTCAGCGAATCGCCCTCGGCGATGATTTTAAGAAATGAATTGCAATAATTTGAATAATTTTATCCACAAATTTTGATAGTTAAGTAGGTGAACAAAAATAGTTTATATGATGCGGCAAGCCGCATTTTTCTCGGACAATAATTACCAATAATTTCCAAAAATTGGTTCCAATAATAATTATTGGATAAAATTATCGTCAATTATTGGAAATTCTTCACTCATTTCTTTCTTTACATAGGTGTTCAGGCGAGTAAACTCGTAGTCTTGTCCGAGAAAACAAGCCGCTTGCGGCGAAAAGAAGAGACATCATTGTATAAGATAATTTTGTGTAGTTACTTATAGAAATTAGTGACCTAAATGATTCTAATTATTCATATTAGTTTCAAGAAAAAGTCAAGTGGAAGTTCTTTCGCTGAATGGTTACCCTTTCACTTTATTTCGTTAAATCGTGTTAAATTAAGGTACTATGTATTGCAAGGTATTTATGTTTTACATATCTTTGCAGCGAAAATGTAAATTACTAACATCTAAACACCTCAAAGAGATGAATGTGGATAATGCAAAATCGCAGATGCGAAAGGGTATGCTGGAGTACTGCATCATGCTGTTGCTCAGCGAGAAGGCATACTACACTTCAGACATCATCAAGCGTCTGAAGGAGGCAAACCTGCTGGTGGTGGAGGGTACGTTGTATCCGTTGCTCACCCGACTGAAGAATGATGGTTTGCTGGGTTATGAATGGCAGGAGAGCACACAGGGGCCTCCTCGAAAGTATTATGTGCTGACCGACGAAGGCAAAGAGACCTTGGAGCAGTTGGATGCTGCTTGGGGGGAGTTGGAAAGCACCATTCACACCCTGAAGGAGCGAAGGCTGCTGATCGGTGAGCCCACATGAAGGGCGAACACTTTATTCGACATAATATAAATAAAGATACATTCATTTAAATAATAAGACTCATGGAAAATTATTCATTAAGTATTAGCAGTGTACTCAACACAGCATGGGAATATGCAAAGAAGTATGGTCTGCTCATTGCAGTGATTTATCTGTTGGTGGGCATGCTTGCCGGCGGTTTGGGAAACTTCTCGGCTCCTACCTTCAGTTATAATTATGAATCTGCTCAATCTCTTGCTGAGGCTATCGGAAGGGGTGACTGGGAAACAATGAGAAATATTGCACCAACAGTCACTTCAGGAAATCGTTTTATCGGGTTGGGCGGCTGGTTGGGCTACATCGTGCATATCATTGCCAGCGTAGGTCTGTTCAATCTCGCCCTTGGCTTGATGGCGGGACGTTTCTCGGAGGTGACTTTCGATGCTTTCAAACTTCCTTTTGTAACCTATCTTAAGGTAATTGCTGTGGACATCATTACCAACATCATTATTCTTGTTTCCTTTTTGTGCTGTATTATTCCTGTGTTTTTTGTAGCTCCTCGTATCATTTTTGCACCAGTCTATCAAGTGGAGCATCCAGAGGCAGGTATCTTTGAGTCACTCAGTGCATCGTGGAACATGTCATCAGGCAATACTTTATCCTTGTTGGGCTTAGGTCTCATCGTCAAAGGTATTATGTTGGTAGGTTTGTGTTGCTGTTGTATCGGTGTGTATTTTGCTGCGGCTATCAAATTGTTTGCCTTGATTGCTGCTTATAAAGTGCTGACGCTAAATGATAAATGCTAAATGACAAATGATAAATTGTAATAGAAAGATATAGCCTTATGAAAAAGAATATTACCATCAATCTTTGTGGCAGACTCTATCAGATTGACGAGGATGCCTACGAACTGCTGAGCCAATATATTGAAGCATTACGCAGTTATTTCAAGAAGCAGGAAGGAGGCGAGGAGATTGCCGGTGACATAGAGGAACGTGTGGCTGAACTTTTCGACGACCTGAAGGCTCAGGGTACGGAGGCGATAGCCATTGAGCAGGTGCAGGACATTATCCACCAGATTGGACAGGTGGAGGAGATTGCAGGGGAAACCCCCTCCGACTCTCCCGAAGGGGAGGGAAGCCATGCGGGTGGTTCGGAGAAGGTTCAGAGGCCATTGAACACGAAGAAGTATTTCCGCGATTCGCAAAACAAGTTGCTGGCAGGTGTGCTGGCTGGCTGTGCGCAGTACTTTGGTGGCAGTGCTGATGCCTGGCGCTGGGGTTTTGTGATTCTCAGTGTGCTATGGATTGGCTTTTGGAGTTTCATTGGCACTTTTATGCTTTCCATCTTTGTTCTGCCGTTCATTTTCCTTCCGGCATTTGCCTATTTGCTGGTTGCCATCTTCTCTCCTGCCACTCAGACGGCAGAGGATGTGTTGCAGATGAAGGGTAAGGAGGTGAATCCGCAGAACTTGGCAACGGAGGTGCAGGAGGCTGTTCGGACAAAGGAGAAGAAGGCGAATGGCACTTCGGGATGGGACATCTTTGTAGGCATCATCTCGGTGTGTATGAGCACGTTGTTGGGCATCGGTTTCATTGTGGCGCTGTGTTTCTTCGTGGCTTTCCTGGTGGCGAGTGACCTGATGGCTGACACATGGTGGAATATCGATAATGTGAAAGATTTGCAGACAATCACTCTTCCTGTGATTCTCTGTGGCTGTCTGCTGTTGGCATCGATAGGCATCCTGCTCTATTGCTCCATCCATGCGGCAGTGAGTTCGTTTGGCAAGACGAAGTCGATGAGTGCCACGCAACGTGTCGTCTGGTTCCTCCTTTGGGTGGCATCAGTGGTAGGATTCATCGGTTGTGTGGTATGGACGGTGGGACGTTTTGCCAATACTACGCAGTTGCGGTGGAATGCTCGTCCTGCAAGGGTGGTAGAGGAGTCTGTAACGGATGCACTGGGCAATGTGTTCAGTAAGGAGGAATGGGACTTCTTCCAGCAGAACGGTTGGGAGATGGTCACAGCAGAGAATGTGGACCGTTACACCTACATCGGCGAATATATGACGGGTGACAAGAATGTGCGTTATCTGGACGACTGCAACGACTACACTCCCCTTGTTTACACGGCTCGCAAGCATGAGGACGACTTGGAACCTGGCATCTATCGTCTCAGCGCTGTGGTGAAGGCGAACAACGAGAACAAGTTCATCTATCTTTATGGTGTGAACATCGACGAGCAGACAGGTGACTCTACGGTATTCTCTGACCAGGTGAAGGAGATTCCCAATTGTGGTTTGATGGGAGGAAATATTTGGAGAGCCTTAAAGGGTGAGCCAGAAGGTAAGGTGGTCACGAAGGAGTCCAGCTCCCTGACTGTGGGTGCCGTTACCGTTCCTCTGAGCAGTAAGGTGGTTGTGCAGAATTCCGAACTGGTGGATGACTCTGTTCTGCTGGATTATGTGAATAGTATGTCTGACAGAACGAAGCGCAGAATTCTTGGTGCCAATAACGGACAGGGTTATGGCTGGAGTTACATCTACATCGACAGCATCAGGGTGGACAATCCTCACAACACCATCTTCTATGGCGTGACCACTGATGAGAGCATCACAGGCAAACCTGCCACGACAGGCTGGTTCTCTGCCACCGACTTCAAGCTGGAGAAGGTCGGGGAACTGAAATAAGGGTAAAGTGAAAAGTGAAGAGTGAAAAGTGAAAAATCTAAATTACTTTTACTAATGAGTTGCCAACAGTCCGAATGGCAAGTAACTTAGATTTTTCACTCTTCACTATTCACTTTTCACTCTTCACTTTTTCACTTTTCACTTAAAATAACTACCTTTGTACCCACAATCATCTATCTTTTCCATGTTCAGGAATTAAAATCTACTGACGATATGAGAAAACCTTTATCAAGTCTCCTGTTGTGTTGTATGCTGACATTGGGAGCCAGTGCGCAGACACTGCCGTATCAGAATCCAAGTTTGGGTGCAAAAGAACGTGCCAAGGACCTGTGTGGTCGGCTGACACTGGAAGAGAAGGCCCAGTTGATGCTTGACGAGAGTCCTGCCATTCCGAGGTTGGGCATCAAGAAGTTCTTCTGGTGGAGCGAAGCCCTGCATGGCGCTGCCAATATGGGCAACGTGACGGTGTTCCCTGAACCGATTGCAATGGCTGCATCGTGGAACCCCGATTTGCTTTTCAAGGTGTTTGATGCTACAAGTACGGAATTTCGTGCACAATACAATAAACGTATGATTCAGGATGGGGGTGAGGATGAGAAGTTTCACAGCCTTTCGGTGTGGACTCCCAATGTGAACATTTTCCGTGACCCTCGATGGGGGCGTGGACAGGAAACCTATGGCGAGGACCCTTATCTGACCAGTGTGATGGGCACACAGGTGGTGAAGGGTCTGCAAGGTCCTGAAACGGCGAAATACAGAAAGTTGTGGGCTTGTGCCAAGCACTATGCTGTACACAGCGGTCCCGAATATACACGCCACACAGCGAACTTGGCGGATGTGTCGCCTCGTGATATGTGGGAGACATATATGCCTGCCTTCAAGGCATTGGTGCAGGATGCGAAGGTGAGGGAGGTGATGTGTGCCTATCAGCGTCTGGACGATGACCCTTGTTGTGGCAGCACCCGTCTGTTGCAGCAGATTCTGAGGGATGAATGGGGTTTTCAGTATCTGGTGGTGAGTGACTGTGGTGCCATCAGCGACTTCTATGAGTCGCACAAGTCATCTTCTGATGCCACTCATGCCTCGGCGAAGGCGACAGTGGCTGGAACAGATGTGGAGTGTGGTTATGGCTATGCTTACAGGAGTATCCCTGAAGCCGTGAAGCGTGGTTTCATCACGGAGGCTGAGGTGGACAAGCACGTGATTCGTCTGCTGGAGGGTCGCTTTGACTTGGGTGAGATGGATGACCCCTCGCTGGTGGAGTGGTCGAAGATTCCTTATTCTGCCATGGATTCGAAGGAGCATCGTCAGATTTCGCTCGACATGGCAAGGCAGAGCATCGTGCTCTTGCAGAACAAGGGCAATGTGTTGCCCCTGCAGAAGGGCAAGGAGAAGATTGCGGTGATTGGTCCGAATGCGGATGACGAACCATTGATGTGGGGTAACTATAACGGTACACCTAACCACACCATCACGATTCTGGATGGCATCAAGACGAAGCAGAAGTCGCTGCTCTATCTGGCAGGATGTGACCGCACCTACGACAAGGTGATGGACTGCCTCATGGCAACGAATTGTGCGATGGATGGCAAGAAGGGTTTGAAGGGTATGTTCTGGAACAATACAAACATGGCAGGCAAGCCTGTGACGACGGAATACTATACGACTCCATTGGCTGTGACGACTGCAGGCATGCACAATTTTGCCCCTGGCGTGAACTTGGAGGACTTCTCTGCCAAGTATGAGACGGTGTTCACGCCTAAGGAGGCTGGCGAATATGTGGTGAATGTGGAGTCTATCAGCGACTTTGAAGTGTATATCGACGGAGTGCGGAAGGTGAGACAGCACACATGGCGCACCACGCCTACCCGTACTGCCATCCAGGCTGAGGCTGGCAAGTCGTACAAGATTGAGGTGCGTTTCAAGCATGTGAAGACATGGGGTGCCAACATGAAAATCAATGTGGCAAAGGAACTGCCCATTGACTATGCAAAGGTGATTGAGCAATTGAAGGGCATTGACAAAGTGGTCTTCGTGGGTGGCATTGCGGCTGCACTCGAAGGTGAGGAGATGCCTGTGGACATTGACGGTTTCAAGGGTGGTGACCGCACCCACATCGAACTGCCGAAGGTGCAGCGTGACTTCCTGAAGGCACTGAAGGAGGCTGGCAAGACGGTCATCTTCGTGAACTGCTCTGGTTCTGCCATCGCTTTGTTGCCTGAGACGGAAACGTGTGATGCGATTGTGCAGGTGTGGTATCCTGGTCAGGAGGGTGGACAGGCTGTGGCTGACGTGCTCTTTGGCGATGTGAACCCCAGCGGCAAGTTGCCTGTGACTTTCTATAAGACTTCGGCACAACTGCCCGACTATGAGGACTATTCGATGAAGGGACGCACTTACCGTTACTTCAACGACCCCTTGTTTGCTTTTGGTTACGGACTGAGTTACACGCAGTTTGCATTGGGCGAAGGAAAGATTGCCAAGCATGGCGGCAACTACACGCTGACGGTGCCTGTGAAGAATGAGGGCAAGTGTGATGGTGCTGAGATTGTGCAGGTGTATCTGAGAGACCTCTCCGATGCTGAGGGACCTTTGAAGTCGCTCCGTGCTTTCCAGCGTGTGGATGTGAAGGCTGGTCAGACGGTGGACGTGAAACTGGAACTGACCCCTAAATCGTTTGAGTTCTTCGACCCTGAAACGAACACGGTACACCAGAAGGAGGGTGACTTTGAAGTGCTCTATGGCACAAGCTCTCAAGATAAAGACCTGAAGAAACTGACCCTGACGGTGAAATGAGGGGTGAAGTTAGGAGTTAGGAGTTAGGAGTTAGAAATTAGAGTTAAATTTAAGAAAATGAAGAAGATATTATTTTTGTTAGTTTATGGTTTTTCGTTTTGTGGTTCTTTGTGGGCACAAACCAGTGAGTATCAGAATGTGTGGTGTGCTGACAAGGGCAATGGAACGTATGTGAATCCTGTCATCAATGGCGACTTCCCTGACATTGATGTCGTGTTTGTGGATGGCATCTATTACATGGTGAGTACCACGATGTATCACTTCCCGGGTGCCACTATCTTGAAGTCGAAGGACTTGGTGAATTGGGAGTATTGTGCGAATCCCTTGGAGCAGGTGCTGGACAACGATGCCTATAACTTGCTGAACGGTAAGCATCACTATGCGCAAGGTATGTGGGCTTCGTCGCTCACCTATCACGATGGGCAGTTCTACCTCTATTTCCCTTGTTCTACATGGTCGGAAGACTCGCAGAGCATCCTCCTCACTGCCGAAGACCCTGAGGGGAAATGGAAACTGACCCGATTGCCTGAGGCGTATCATGACCCGGGGTGGCTTTTCGACGATGGTGAGAAGGGGGACGGCTTTTTGTATGTGGCATGTGGCATCAATGACATTTGGGTGAACAAGTTCAATGCCAAGACGTTGCAGAAAATATCAAGTGCCAAGGTCATCAGTGTGCAGGGAGGTTGTGAAGGCAGCCACATGTACCATATCGGTGACTACTACTACATCTATGCCACTTATAACACGGAGGCTTCGCAGACCATCTTCCGTTCGAAGAACCCGATGGGACCTTATGAGGAGTGTGATCACCGTGTCTTCAGTTATGGTCGCATCCACCAAGGAGCACTGATTCAGACCCAGACGGGCGAATGGTGGACCATGATATTCAGGGATGCCGGTGCAATTGGACGCATCCCCTATCTGGAGCCTGTGACGTGGGTGGACGGATGGCCTGTCATCGGCAAGAACGGGAAGGATGTGTCGGAAAACGGGGCATCGTATAAGAAACCCAATGTAGGCAAGACGTATGAGAAGAAGTATCTGCCTACGAATGATGCTTTCATTGACACGAAACTGGGCATGCAATGGCAATGGAACCACAACCCTGACCCATCGGCATGGTCGCTGACGGAGCGTCCAGGTCATCTGCGATTATACACCGCCAATGTGACCAATGAACTGCACTATGCACGCAACTCGCTTACGCAGCGCATTCTGGGTTATTCGCCCAATGGCACATCGTCCAGCAACTACAAGCCGACTTACGGCACCGTAAAGATGGATCTGTCTGGTATGCAGGAGGGGGATGTGGCAGGTCTGGCTGTGTTCCAGAACCCTTATTCATTTATCAGCGTGAAGATGGAAGGCGGCAAGAAGTATCTGTATAGCGAGCGATGCACGTTTAATAATCAGAAACTGAACAAGGAGCAATCGTTGAAGGGTGCGGAGGTGACATCGGATGTGATTTATCTGCTGGCTTATGTCAACTTTGGCACGAACGAATGCAAGTACTATTATAGTTATGATAATGTGAAGTGGACAAAATGGGGCGTGACCATGAACATGGGCTACACGCTTGACTACTTTGTGGGACAACGTTTCTATCTTTTCAACTATGCCACTCAGCATTTGGGCGGTTTTGTGGATTATGATTGGTTCACGACGGAGCGGAATTTCAGCGAGGAGGCATTTGGCATTGAAGACCCGACGGCTGCTTATACGGAGGCGGACAAGACCATGGCCTCATTAGCCGTTTCGGAAACTGCCATGACGCTTTTGGTGGGTGGTGTGCAGAGTCTGGATGTGATGATGACTGCACAGTCGGGCATGGAGCGGGATGTGGCTTCTGCCTGCACATACACCTTCAGTCAGCCTGATGTCGTGAAGGTGTCAGGTGGGCGCATTCTTGCGCTGCGGGATGGCGAAACAGACGTGACAGCCACCTATGCTGACGAGAAGGGGAACACACAAAGTGTCACTTTTCACGTGACGGCAGCAGCGTTTCCTCTGAAAGAGGGGCTCTTCAATCCTTCTCTCATCTCCACAGGCTCTTTTATGCCATCGATAGGAAGTATCGGCACAGGGAAGAATGGTCTGGCAGGATGGCAATATGCTTCGGGTATCGACATGTCGGCAGCCAAATATTTGGTGGTTCGGTTCCGTCGTTCTCCTACAGTGACGCCTACTTTCCTTTTCTATGACGAGAGCACGACACAGGGCACTCCTTGCTCTTATGAGATGGCGCGAGAGAAGGAGGTGGTCATTGACTTGCAGGGGTTGAAGAAGACGAATGGCAAGGCGCTCGACTTGTCTCACATTTATCTGGCAGGTTTCCAGCTGCCTCAGAATTCGACGGTTTATGTCAAGGAATTGTTCTTGAGCAACGATGGTGAGAATCCGACGGGCATTTCAGCGCCGATGGTTGCTGACCCAGACTTGGACCTTAACGCTACCCCTGCCTCTAAGTCTCAATGGTACGACATACAAGGCAGACCGGTGGCGCATCCTGCTCATGGCATTTATATCCATGAGGGTAAGCAGGTTTGGGTTCCGTAAGTGTTAAAAGTGGGACTTTGTGCCTATTGAGGTTACATGAGTGTAAAAAGATGTTCCATGATTGACAATGGATGTGCGCAAATGTTTGTAACTTTGCAGCACAGACGTGAAGTGTCTGTTTTGATGCTTATAGTAACAATCTAAAATCTTTTCCGTATATGAAATTCAAAAAACTGATTCAAATCTGTATGGTTGGCGCTACAGGTTGGATGGCTTTGCCAACCATGGCGCAACAGACTGTGGCAGGTTTGCCTCCCATGCATGTGGATGGCAAATTCCTGAAAGACGAACAGGGTAACAAACTTGTGTTGCATGGTGTGATGGACACACCAAGCCCTTATTTCAACGAATGGAGATGGGGAAGTTCTGCCACTGACAACAATGTGGACAACTGTATCGACTATTTCGATGCCATTTTCGATGTCATCACCGACAATGAAAAAGGTGCCTATTGCAATCTCTTCCGTCTGCACTTAGATCCTGCATGGACAAATGGGAAAGCAGGTTCGTGGGAGGTGGACAGCAGAGAGACGGGCACTGGTGAGGCCGACATCAGCCACTATGAAAGTGCCCGGCTTGACAAGTATCTCAATTCAGTATATATTCCTATCGCCCAAAAGGCCATTAAACATAAGATGTATGTCATCATGCGCCCACCAGGCGTATGTCCTGGCAATATTTATGTCGGCGGCAGTTATCAGAAATATCTGCTGGATGTGTGGGATCGCGTGAGCAAGCACCGCCTCATTCAGAAGTATTGCGGGCAGATTGGTCTGGAACTTGCCAACGAGCCAGTGGGAGTGAAACTTGCTGATGGTTCAGAATCAGAGAAAGCACTGCATGACTTCTTCCAGCCCATCGTGGACAAGATCCGCGCCAACGGTTTCAAGGGTGTCATCTGGGTGCCCGGCAAAGGGTGGCAGGGCAGTTATGCCGATTATGAGAAGTACCCTATCACGGGGGAGAATATTGGTTATGCCGTGCATGACTATAATGGCTGGTATGGTTGTGACGACAAGAATCTGTCGGCTAAGGATGTGGCATCTGCCACGCAGAAAAAGATACAGCAGTTCCACAATCAGGTGCCAGTTGTTGACACAAATCCAATCGTCATCACAGAGATTGACTGGAGTCCGAAGAAACCGGGCACCGGTCACTATAATGAGCATGGCGAATGGGTGGAAGCTAATTATGGAAGTTGGGCAACAGGTCGCTCGTCCGTATGGGGTGAAATCACCAAGGGAGTGCATGACCACTATGGCAATATCTCCATGACGCTTTCGGGTACACATTGCTACATCGACTTCAACGACTGCATCAAGATTTCCGGAAACGACAGAAAGACCTACACGTTGACAGGACGTGCCACCCCTGCCTACAAGCAAGCCATGGAGGCAGACGGACTTGACCCTTACGAAGGATGCGGTGTGGCTTGTTTCAAGTGGTATGCAGAATATGCACAGGTGAACTATCCCTCACTCACCCGTTATCAGCCCGTGCAGGAATACCCCGAGAATCCGTTTGAATTGAGTAATGATTGGTTCAATCCATCAATCATTAAGAAGGGTACTGCCCTGCATGTGGCATCATACTCGAACCTGACCATCAAGAAGGGTGGCTTGGCAGGCTGGTCTTTCGAGGACTGCATCGACCTGACAGCCTACAAGAGCTTGGTGGTGAAGTTCAAGCGAATACCAGCCAAGAACATCTGCCTTCGTATTTATGATTCGGGAAGTCTCTTTGGCGATTACTGTCAGTTGGATTTGGGAGGAGAAAAGGAAATTACCATTCCTCTGAGCGAGTTGAAGAAAGAATCTGGTGAACAACTCGACCCCTCCCACATACGTTTCGTAGGTTTCACCCCACAGTTGAACGATGCCAGCCTCTATCTGGAGAAAGTGTATCTCTCGGCAGACGAGACTGCCATCACAGCACTGGAACCAGAAGCAGCTGAAAACGAAGGAGTCTTCTTCGACCTCATGGGCAGAAAAGTCACGAACCCTGCAAACGGCATCTACATCCGCAATGGCAAAAAAGTATTTTTCAAATAACATCTTTATCTTAAACCCCTAACTCCCCTCTCCCCCTTGGGGGAGTGGGAGGGGGCTCTAACTTCTAACCTCTAAAATGAAACGTTTATCAATTTTTCTCCTCTGTGCCTTGGCATGTGCACTTTCCATCCATGCCTACAAGCAGCAGAAGGTGACCATCAAAGTGAATGGGGAGAATCGGGAAATGCAGGTCTATACGCCTAACACCGTATCTTCCAACCTGCCCTTAATGATTGTCACGCATGGCATGAACCAGGATGCCGGCTATCAGGCAAGTTGTGACCACATGTATGAACTGATTGACAAGGAAAAGTTCATCATTGCCTATCTTCAGGGCATCGGCAGAACATGGGACACTGGGGGCACCAAAGACCGCGACTTCGTGTTCCAGACCATAGACGAACTGCACGCAAAGTACAACATCAACAAAAACCGTGTCTATTGGTCAGGTTTCTCCATGGGTTCGGCACTCATCTACCACTGCATGGCTGATGCGGTCGATAAGATTGCAGCCTTTGCACCTACCAGCGGCATCGCCTTTGGCGGCAAAGAGTGGCAACGATGCTCCAAGCCCGTCAACGTGATACACTGCCACGCCTATGGCGACGACGTGTTCAAATACAATGACTGGGACATACATGGCTATGTCCAGTCGCTGGCAAAGGACCTGGACAAATGCAAGGACTACAAGAAGACCGCCAACTACAGGACACCCGGTGGAAACACAGGCGACAAGGAAGTGTGGAGCAATGGAGAAAACGGAACGACAGTAGAACTTTTTTCCTACAAAGCCGACTGGCACAACCCCTCCACAGGCAACTCGCAGGAGATTTGGAACTTCTGCAAGCAGTTTAGCCTTCAGACCATAGAAGAGGAGTATCAGGCTGTCTATGAGAAAGCGCAAAACCTCATCTTCGAATGGAAAGACACCCCCGACATGGCGTCCACTACCTATTATACCAACCTGCAGAAAGCACTTGACACCTATGCCGAAGAAAATACGGAAACAGATGCCGACAAGCAGAGAGCCATCGAGAAACTGACACAACGCATCGATCTCTTCGAAAACGTTGCAGCCAGCAAAACAAAAATCGTCAACGGAGGCGAAATCAAACAGCCGGAGGGATTCGACCCCAACTTTCACATCTACCTCTGTTTCGGACAGTCCAACATGGAAGGCAATGCAGCCATCGAAGGTAAAGATCGCGTGGGAGTCGATCCGCGATTCATGATGATGGCAGCCGTCGATATGCCCTCCTCCAAGCGCAAGAAAGGCGAATGGTACACCGCCTATCCACCCCTGTGCCGTGACTACACAGGACTGACCCCCGCCGACTACTTCGGACGCACAATGGTCGAGAACCTCCCCGAGAGCATCAAAGTCGGCGTCATCAACGTGGCAGTGGGAGGTGCATCCATCGACCTCTTCGACCAAGACAAATGTGCCGACTACATCAAGAAAGAAGCCGACTGGTTCAAGAACTACTGTAGTGAATACGGCAATGACCCCTACAAAGTGCTCGTCACGATGGCAAAGAAAGCCCAGCAGAACGGCGTCATCAAAGGCATCCTCCTCCATCAGGGCTGCACCAACAACGGGCAGAAAGACTGGCCCGTCAGGGTGAAGCGCATCTACGTGCGGTTGCTCCACGACCTCGGACTCAACGAAGAAGAGACCCCCCTGCTCATCGGCGAACTGCTCTCGCAGGAGAAAGGCGGAGTCTGCTGGGGACACAACAGCGTGATTGCCAAGACCCACCCCGTCATCCCCAACTCCTATGTCATTTCCTCCAAGGACTGCCCGGGAGCTTCCGACGGCCTGCACTTCACAGCCGAAGGCTACCGCATGATAGGCAAGCGATATGCTGAAAAGATGCTGGAGATACTCGACAAAAAGAAAGAAGTTGACTTCGACACCACCGACACCTACTTCCCTCTGACAGCAGAAGCATTCAACCCCTCACTCTACCTTGAAGGCAAATTCGTAGGAGCCAGCACCGTCACCTACTTCACCACAACAGAAACCTACAACGGGGCAAGAGGATTCGGAGGATGGCGCTACACCAAAGGAGCAGACTTCTCTGCTCACAAGTATCTGGTGGTGGAGTTGAGGCGAAAGCCATCATGCAAGCCAGTAGTCAGAATCTACGACACCGACGACTACCTCAACCCCTGCTTCACCTATTCCATCCCTGCCACATCCAAGAAAGAAGCCATCGACCTGACAGCCATGACAGCAGAGGACGGCACAAAGATAGACCCATCCCACATCTACATGGTAGGATTTGAGACAGACGCAAACAATTCGCTCTACCTCTCAAGCCTCTATCTGAGCGACGACGGCGAGACACCCACAGGCATAGAATCAGTGCCAAAGTCGGGCGAGGAAGCCGATGGAATCCTCTACGACCTGCAAGGCAGACCCGTGGAGAACCCAGTTCGTGGCATCTACATCCGCAATGGCAAGAAAGTGCTTGTCAGGTAAGCAATTAAGCGACGGGTTTAGAGTTAAAGACCCCTCCGGCTCCCTGTTTAACGTGAGTTCGGTGTAAGAATTACGCCTTCGGCGGCTTTAGAAAAATAAGAAAAAACAAAAGAAAATAAGAAAAAATAAAGAATGTGGAGTGCTTTTTTCTTGTATTTTCTTATTTTTTCTTGTTTTTCTGAAGCCCGCAAAGCGGTAAAAAGATTTCCGAACCGTGAATGCTCTTACACCGAACTGACGTCTGTTTAGGGGAGAGAAGTTAAGGTTAGGGTAAAAGATACAGACCTAACCAGAAACAGCAAGGGACTGCGTCCAAATCGACGCAGCCCCTTGTTTTGTTTTAACGTTTGTTCCATAAAGGTGCATTCAGAGCCTCAAAAGTGGTCAGACTCTCACCTCCTTGAGTGGTCAGACTCTCACCCCTTGAGCGGTCAGACTCTCACCGCCCCAAGTAGGCGTGAAAACAAGGTGGGGAGAGACATGGGTGTGTCACTCCAGCAACTTCCTTAGAGCCTCCCGATTTTCCTCCTTCGAATAGAAAGCCGCAAAGTCCTTAGGTGACATGCCAAAAGTTTCGCGGAACGAAGTGGTGAAATAAGAGTGGCTAGAGAACCCCACGGCATAGACCACCTCGCTGACGTTTACCTTGTTGTATGCCAGCAGAGCGGCAGCCTGTTTCAAACGGAAAGTGCGGATGAAGATGTTGGGCGAAACGCCATAACGGTTCTTGATTTTTCGGTTCAGGTGTACACGGCTGATACCCACCTCCTCGCTCAGTTGCTGTACAGAGAAGTCGGACTCGTCAAGGTGACTCTTGATGACCTCAGTCACACGTGTGAAGAACTTCTCTTGTGCATCCTCAACTTCAATCTGTGGCATGTCGTTGGCAATTTCAGCACGGTTCATCTTGTTGAGCAGCGTTTGGCGCACACGCAACACCTGACTGATGGCAGAGCGCAGCATGACCATATTCACAGGTTTCTCCATGTAGTGGTCCACCTGCATGGTGAGACTCTGCATCTGTAGTGACTCATCACCCTCACCTGTCAGCAGGATGACGGGGATGTTGTTTGTCTCGGGGTTTGACTTGATTTTCAAACAAAGATCAATGCCGTTTCCGTCGGGCATATGGTAGTCTGTCACCACCACATCGGGACGATGTGCCAGCACCTTCTTCCAGGCGCTGTTGCCTGAGTAGGCATTGATGATGTTGTAATCCTTGCCAAGTTGTTCAGCCATGAAATTGGAGAGTTCCAGGTCATCATCCACCAACAGGAGGGTGGGGCGTGTATGGTTGATGTGAGTGTTTTGCATTCCGTTGAAGTAGGGGAAATGCAGCACAAACTCCACACCTACAGGTTCCATGTTTTTTGCCTCGATGGTGCCGTGATGGAGTTTCACCAGTTCGTGTACCAAGTTCAGTCCGATACCTGAGCCGTTGGAATCGGCACCGGCGCTGCCCTGATAGAAGCGTTCCCACATGTGTTTCTGGTCTTCTTGTGTGAACTGTGGACCGCTGTTGTAGAAACGCAAGGTCACTTGGTTGTCTTCGATGCCGCTTCGGGCGATGACCTTGCCACCTTGAGGGGTGAACTTGAAGGCGTTGCTCAGCAGGTTGGTGATGATTTTTTCGAAGTGTGTCGCATCCATCATCATAGGCAGTTCTTCCTCGCCATGCTCGATGTTGAAGGAAATGTCCTTCACTTGGGCAACTCCTTCGAATTGTTCGAACACAGGACTGGCGTACTGCACGTAGTCGTGTTCTTCCAAGTGTAGCACTAACTGCCCGGAGTCAATCTTTCGGATGTCTGTAATTTGTTTTACGATGTCCAGCAGCCGGCCGCAGTTGTGTTGCATCACGCCATAAAGCGACTGGTGTTCGGGGTTAGTGTCTTCCGTCATCAGTTGTTTAAGTGGCGATTCAATCATGGTCAGCGGTGAACGTAGTTCGTGCGTGATGGATGTGAAGAGGTTCAGTTTCTCTTCCTTGATGCGGTTTTGTTCATCTGTGCGGCGGAGTTGCTCCTTCTGCAACTTACGCAATCTGATTTGGTGGTAGATGAAGTAGGCGATGGCGAGCACGATGAGGGCATAGACGAGGAATGCCCAGATGGTGGCGTACCATGGGGCTGCCACATGGATGGTAATGGAATTTTCCGTGAACTCGGTCGGGTTGTCTTCCATATAGGCCTTCACACGGAAGGTGTAGGTACCTGGTGGTAGTGCTGAATATCGTGCTTGTGGTGCAGTCACGTCTGTGTGCCATTGCTTCTCCAGTCCCTCCAGAATATATTCGTAGTGGATGCGTTCGGGGTCGCCCAGTTCCACCGATGAGAACTCGATGCTGAAAGTGGCGTTGTTATGTTTCAGCCAGATTTCTTTGGCATAGAAGATGCTGGCATCCATTTCTTCCGTGTTCAGTGTAGTGGTGAAGTTGGTGAAATAGACTGGCTCCACCTTGGTGGGACGTTCTGTGATGAGTTTGGGGGTGAAGCAGATGATGCCGTTGTCACCACCGAAGAGAATGTAGCCATGCCCAGGTTTTACGAATGAATTGCGGTGAAATTCGCCCACCTCGTAGCCGCTGAACGACGAGTAATTGCGCACCTCGTGTGTTTTCTTGTTGACCGATGCAATGTTGACGCTTGTGGCAAGCCAGATGTGGGTGTCGGTCGTTGTGATGGTGCTGATGGATGGGCATGACAAGCCCTGCTCCTTTCCAATGAGATCCTGCTTTCCTGTCTTCAGATGATATATGACCAAACCATCTTCGCTGGCAATCAAGATGTCTTCCCCATCCTGCTGGATGGCGTTCGAGTTGCTGATGCGGTTGCCGTTGAGGCTGATTTCCTCATGCTTGCCATTGGAGGCATTGTAAGAGAAGACACCAGTGCTGGAGCCGACCCAGAGGGTGCCGTGAGAGTCTTGCAGCAGGCAACTAATCCATTGGTTGTAGGCAAAAGGGAAGGTGAGGCGATTGAATGTGTGGTCGTTCGTATTGATGCAAATGATGCCGTGTCCGTTCGTTCCAATGAGCAATTTGTCTTCTTTTGCATTGTATGACATGGTCATTACGAGTTCTTGGCTGATTTCTTCCAATCCTCGGTTTGTCCATTCCCCATTCTCCAGCCACTGCACACCCCCACCATACGTGCCGACCCACACAGTGCCGTGCTGGTCAATCTTCACATCCTGTACCAGCAGGGAATGCAATCCATTGTTGACGGGGTGGGCGGTTGCCAAGCGCATGCCGTCGGTGGTGAACACACCACATCCGTCCGTTCCCACCCAATAGTTTTCCTGTTGGTCGATGGTCATCGAGGTGATGCAAGTGGCATTGTTTCGGTTGTCAACAGGCGAGATGGGATGGTAGTGGAAACAGTCACTCTGAGGAGGAATGACCACCAGTCCCTTGTGTAAGAAGGCTGCGATGATATTGCCTTTGCGGTCTTCTTTCATGTCCATCACCTTGCCATAGGAGATGTTGAAGCCGGCAGTTTTGTCGTAGAGTGCATCAATGGAATAGACTTCCCCAGTCTTTTTGTATTCCCAAATGCCACGACCGTCAGTACCGATGAGGATGCGGTTGTCGTGTGTACGCAAGATGGCGCTGATGAACAAATCGCCAGTATAGGCGTCCGACTCATGCACAAGGTTTTCTGCCTTGTTGTAGATGAGCAATCCGTGGTTGGTGCCGATGAGCATGCCTTCTTCAGTCTCCAGCAGACGGGTGATGTTGCTGTTTTCAGCAATGGCAGTGGCTTGTGGAGTGTAGTTGAAAGTGTGTTGTTTGAAGTCCTTCAGATTGATGCATATCAGTCTGGTGTTGTGTCCTATTGCCCACAGGCGTTGCTGTTTGTCGATGATGGGTTGGGTGATGAAAGACTCTTGAAGCGCCTTGTTGAGTTTTTCGGAGAGCGTTTCATCCACTTTCATGGTTTTCGTGTTCAGAAGATAGGTGCCAAAACCATCGGTGGTCACCAGTTTGTAGTTCTCCTTGGGGTAGTCAATGATAGCGTTGCTGGAGAAACCATAGATGCTGTCTTCGCGTTGAGCAAGGAAGATATGCTCAAAGTGCATCGAGCGTGCATCGAGCAGGAAGAGTCCATGCGTGGTGCAGACCCAGAATTTGCTGTCTCCTGCTTCGCTCACGCCGTGCGACACCTGAAAGAGTTGTCTGCCACTTTTGGTGGTCGTGGGAAGATATTGGAATTTGGTACCATCAAAGAGACCCAATGTGTTTGTCCCCGACACCCACGCAAATCCCCGTGAGTCAAGGTCCACACTGGAGCAGTTGTTCGTCTTGAGTCCGTGTTGTGTTGTGTAAAGTCGAATGACTTGTGCAGTGAGCCTCTGTGGTGAAAACACACATAAATAGGCTGATAATAAGAAACCAATGAAACGATACTTCATGGCTTAATTGTCTTTAGTTAGTGCTAAAATGTTATTTTTGAGGCAAAGATACGATATTTTTGTAACATGGGAACAAAAAAAACTCTTTTTTTTCATAGTAGTGTCATGAAACATAAATTTTCACTTTTGAAACATTGCGACATTATTATTATAAGAAATGTAACAAGTTTTATCTAAAAAGAAAACAGCTCTTGTTTCATATTTGAAAATTCTCTACTTTTGCAGCAACTTTTCGGCAAGAAAGTAAAACGTGATAACTAAATCTTTTATTAATTATTAAATTTTTTCCGTTATGAAGAAATTGCTACTTACCGCATCAATGCTCGTTATGGGTGTTGTTGCAATGTTTGCCCAAAACTGGGCGGTGGGTGATGAGATTACTGGAAAAATTGGTAATCCTTCATTTACTGAAGCAGACAAAGCTCCTTGGGTTTTTGACCATCAAGGTGGTAACACTACTGAAACTGGTGGTCTCTTCGAATTGTATGATGGCGCTGAAGCAGACCTCTACCAGTACATCGAGTTGCCCGCTGGTATGTACAAGTTGGAGTGCCAAGGTTACTATCGTATTGGTACTTCTTGGGATGTTGACCCTAAAACCTATGGTACAGAAGATTGGGTAGATAATGCCCTGCTTTATGTACAAAATGGAAAGTACAACATCGACAGCGATGAATTTACTGCTGGACGTACCTTCAAGACTCCTCTGATGCCACGTCTGTTCGATTATCAGGAGTCAAAAATCTATGATATGGCAGAGGCTGGCGACGAGAGCAGTTGGGATATGACTGACGGTGACTATGGTGAAAAAGGTTGGGGACCAACTTCTGTTCCTGGTTCTCTCAAGTGGTTTGCTGCAGGCAAGTACATGCCATATGATAAGGATGGTGTTAAGTATAACACTGTTACTTTCTTCTTGACAGAGGATGGTTATGTGAAGATTGGTATCTCAAAGGAAAAGAAAGGCGAAGCCGACTCTTTCATGGCAACCAACTTCAAACTCTTCTATGTAGGCGAGGCAGGCGAAGCGGCTGAACTGATGGCTTTGCAGGAAGAAGTGGATGAACTCCTTGTTCAGTTGGAAAATTTGAGAGACCAGAATCCAGGTTTCTTGTATGGCAAGCTTGACGATGAGTTGATGCTTTTTGAAATGGAATATGGTTCTTCTGCTGATATGGACAAAGAAGAATGTGAAACTGCAAAGGAAGTATTGTTTGCTCTCTTGGATGAGGCAAAGGGTGCCAAGAACGACTTGGTTACTTTGAATGCTGCCATTAAGGCTGTGAATGTTTTGGCTACCACTACCGACTATCCAGGCAAGGATGCGCTGAACAAGGCACTTGATGCTGCTAAGGCAAGTGTCTCTGAAAATTATGAATATCAAGGTGAAGAAGGGTGGGATACCTACGCTACTTTGGCAGCCGCTTTGTATGCTGCACGTATTGACTATCTGAAGTCTTCTCCAAAGAATGCAAATGGTGCATGGGACTTCTCTCCATTCATTACTAACCGTTTCTTCACCAACGAGGAAAACAATCCTACTTGGAATGCAGAGGGAAACTACTGGGAGTATCAGAACTGGCCAGAGGTATGGGGTGACATGGAGTATAACAGTGGAAATCAGGAGCAGAAGGATGCAATGACTGCTTATTCTGGCGACGTTGTACTTTCTGGCTCTGACGACACCGTTCCATTCAAGTGGTACAAGACTGGTAGTGGCGGTCCAGGTTGGGAAGTTTACTACGACCACCACATGACTTCTTGTAAGGCATGGGCTCCAACTCCAACGAGCGGTGTTTCTGTGATTGGTCAGTACTTGAGTGGTCTGCCAAACGGCTTCTACTCTCTCACAGGTATGGCTGAGTCTTGGACAAACGAAGGTGCTGATGTTATTGACACTCACTTCATCATCAGAAGTGGCGAACAGTCTTCACGTTCTGAGCGTGCAGAACCACGTGCATGGTGGAACGGTAACACAAGAGATTCTTGGAATACTCTTTCTACTGACATGATTGAGGTGACTGATGGCGACCTTTGGGTAGAAGCATCTACAAATGGTTTCTATTCTATCACAGGCTTCCAACTCTTCTACTATGGTGAAACTCCTGACTTCAACGCACTGATTAAGCCAAGCCTTGACAAGGTGAAGGAGGCTGTTGTAGCATTGGCATGGGCTGGTGACCGGGCTGCTGCTAACGAAATCCTTGCTAAGATTCCTGCTTCTATTGATGACAAGGCTACTTACCAGGCTGCTGCAGAAACTATTGCTCAGGCTAATGATTACATCAAGAAGGCTAATGATGCTCTCAACAACTGGCACAGCATCGAGAACTTCTCCACATTGCTTGCTAAGTATGATGACAGCAGCGTTGAGGCGTCTATCATCAACACTGCTTTGGACGAGACGTTAGAACTGGGTGAGAGTGCGGATGATGTTTACACTGACGCTGAGGACAACACTGCACGTTACAACGCATACGCTTCTTATCTGGAGTATCGCGAGTCTATCGCTGACTTCCTCTCTGACCCCAAGGTTGCTACTGTCATTGAAGAGCAGAATGTTTATCTGATGCAGACTTTTGCTACTGTTGAGAAACTGGATGAGTTCAAACTGGCTATCGGTGTGAAATATAATGAGGTGAAGTATGCTGCCGATGGTATCGACAAGGCTACTTTGACTGATCCTAAGTCTGTCACCTTCCTGCTCATCAACCCAAGCTTCGATGAGGGTCTTGAAAAGGGTTGGACTGTTGTTGGCACGGGTGCTGCAACTAACAATGAGTATTCTTACGATGACACTGGCAAGAGAACGAACGCTGAACTCTGGAACCGTCCTGAATTCACTTTCTCTCAGAAGGTGTCTGGTCTGCCAGCAGGTACTTACGAATTCCGTGTACGTGCACTCTATCGTGATGGTGCTGGCGTGGACAAGAATATGGTTGACGCTTACAACGCTGCCGGTGGCGAAGAGAATTGGGAAAAGCACAATGCGGTGCTCTTTGCCAAGAGCAGCGACAATGAGTGGAATTCTTATGTCAAGGCTATCGAGTCGCTCAAGGCTACGGAGAACTCCTTCACTCAGTGTGCTACTGCTTGGGAGACTGACGAAGTTGGCGGCACTAACTACCCAATTGAATTCCACTTCATGAATGGAACTCTTGATGAGTCGGATCAGAAGGAAGAGTTCAAATACACTGGTCATGACGAAGGTGCTTACCCATTTGATGTGAAGGTTTCTCTCGGTATGGACGATGAGACTCTTGTAGAAACCATTTACTACTACCCAGCTTCTATGCAGGGCTTCTATGCTGCTTGCAAGAAGGATCCTACTGCATACGTTAACTCTGTGACTTTCTATCTCTCAGAGGCTGGTAACGTGGAACTGGGTATCCGTAAGGATGCAGCTATCGCTAACGACTGGGTCATCATGGATGACTTCGAACTCTACTACCTCGGCAAGGAGGCTCCAACGGCTATCGACGCTGTGGCTGACAATGCTGCTCAGGGTGCTGCTGTTGAATACTACTCTGTTAGCGGTGCTAAGCAGAATGGTCTCCAGAAGGGTATCAACATCGTGAAGTACCAGAATGGCGAAGTGAAGAAAGTTTTCGTTAAGTAAAAAGGTTTTTGGTTAATAATTTGTTAAAATGAGGGAGGTGTGCTGTTTGTGGCACACCTCCTTTTTACTCTAAACCCTACCTTGACCTTAAATTAACCATGAACCTTCAGCTCGGCGTAGCCAATTTCTCATAAATTTAAGTTTTGGAAGTGTTTTCCCACAACGGATTGCACGGATTATACGGATTTTTGAGCCTCGGCGGCTCCTGCCATTCGGATTGTTCTGCATCCGGCCATCGTCGCCTCTTGCGACGAAAAATCCGTATAATCCGTGCAATCCGTTGTAAAAATATATCCGAAATTTGAGTCATAAATTATTTTTGTTGGAATTCATCGAACTGACCATAACCCTCAACTCTCTTTTTCTCGTTTTGTCCTATTCTTGTATAGTTTCGTCCCATCCTTTATCAAGGAAAAATTCGTACCTTTGTGCCCGAAATCTTTATCAATCCTATTTATTACATAAAATGTATCAAGTGAAGAAAATATTGCTGTTAGCATGGTTGTTCATGTTGGCGGCTATTGCAATGGCTAAGCCGATACGCGCCGTGTCGCCGAATGGTGTCTTGTCTTTGGAACAAAAGGGCAATGGCTATGTGCTCAACTACAAGGGACAGCAGGTGCTGAATGTTTCGCAAGTGGGCATCACTACCTCGACCGTGGGCGAAGGACTCACGTTCCAGCGTATGGTGAAGCGTGGCAAGGTGAAGGCTGACTACCTGATGAAGGAGGGTAAGCGGCTGCATCCACGCAATGTGGCTAACGAATATGTGTGTGAGTATGCCGACCAGAATGGGAAGCCTGTGCATTTGGTTTTCCGTCTCTACAATGACGGTGTGGCTTTCCGATATGAACTGTCAGGTTTGAAGGGTGAGCAGCTGAAAGGTGAACAGACGGTCTATACCATCCCTGATGGCACTCGTCGTTGGATGCAAAGATGGAGCGATGGCTATGAAGAGTTTTTCCCGCTCACGACGTCTGGCGGTGGCAGAGACAAGCGTTTAGGCTTCCCTTCTCTGTTGGAGCCTAAGGATGGTGTGTTTGTGCTGCTCTCGGAGGCGAACATTGAACGCCGACAAAGTGCTGCGTCACTCTACAATGATGGCAAACCAGAGGAATATCGTGTGTGTCCCGACAAGAATGAGGTGGCACTTGATGGTGAGTGGCACACCCCTTGGCGCATTGCCATGGTGGGTTCGTTGGCAGATGTGGTTGAATCGACGCTTGCCACGGATGTGTCGGAGCCTTGCAAACTGGCTGATACGAGTTGGATTCATGCAGGCGTGGTTTCGTGGGTCTATTGGGCTTACAATCATGGCTCCAACGATTATAACATCATCAAGAAATATGTCGATTTTGCCGCCACGCTGCATCTTCCTTATGTGCTGATTGATGCTGAATGGGACCAGATGAAAGATGGAAAGACGGTGGTGGATGCGGTCAACTATGCCAAGTCGCAAGGGGTGAAACCTATGATTTGGTACAATTCGTCGGTGGGTTGGGTGAATGGTGCGCCCACTCCTCAATATCGTCTGAACAAGCCAGAAGACCGTGAGAAGGAGTTTGCGTGGTGTGAAGAGATTGGCGTGGCTGGCGTGAAGATTGACTTCTTCTCGGGCGATAACCAAATGAATATGGATTATTGTATCGACTTGCTTGAAAGTGCAGCACGGCATCATTTGTTGATTAACTTTCATGGTGCTCCTATCCCACGTGGTTGGCAGCGTACCTATCCGAACTTGCTTTCCACCGAGGGGGTTTATGGTGCTGAGTGGTATAACAATGTGCCTACCTTCACCAAACGGGCTGCTGCTCACAATGCAACACTGCCTTTCACTCGCAATGTCATTGGTCCGATGGACTATACACCTTGTGCATTCAGTGATTCGCAACACCCGCACATCACGTCTCATGCCCACGAATTGGCACTGACGGTGCTCTTTGAGTCGGGGTTGCAGCATTTGGCTGACCGTCCAGAGAGTTTCCTTGCGCAACCCAAGGAAGTGCAGCAGTTCCTCAGCGAACTGCCTGCTGCATGGGATGACACACGTTTGGTGGCAGGTTACCCTGGCGAGTATGCGGTGATGGCTCGTCGCAGCGGCGACACATGGTATGTGGCTGGCATCAATGGTTCTGACGAACCTCGCACCATAGGCATCAACACCGATTTCATGAAGACTTCTAAATGCAGCATCCTCTCGTTTGCCGATAGTGGCAACAGTGATGCTCCGTGGAACATCAGCCAAGTGGACCATTTGCCCAACAGCGTGGCTTGTCAACCTCGTGGCGGTTTCCTTTATGTGATAAGGCGCTGACGAAAAATGACAAATGATAAATGATAAAATAGAATGACAATGAGAAAATTATTGATCATGCTGTGTGCAGTGTTGTGCTGCCAGGTCTTGTTGGCTGAAGAATATCAGTTTGGCAACGGCAAGTTGGTGGTCAAGAAACTGGCTGCTAATGCTGTGCGCATCCAGTATGTGGAGCAGTCGCCCACAGAGGCATTGCCCGAGTGGTTGTATGTAAAGGACCAAGAAGTGAAGGGCAATGACATTGCAGTTCGCGTCGATGCTGCCAAGCAGCAGGTGGAAGTGTTGGACAAGAGTGGCAAGGTGGTTTTCACTGCCACCAGTCACCAGTTGAAGAACAATACCGTAGCAGGTTTGCAGACCTATGAGGCACAGTTGGTGTTTACATCTCCTGAAAATGAATTCCTCTATGGGTTGGGACAGTTCCAGGATGGCTACACCAATGTTCGCGGTCTTTCACGCCGTCTGACTCAGGTGAACACCCAGATTTCCATTCCTATGATGTTGTCAAGCCGTGGTTATGGCATTCTTTGGAACAACTACGGTCTCACCGACTTCAATCCGATGGATGCGAAGGTGGAATTAGTGAAAGGTGCTGGCATTGGCAGCAAGGAGGTGGTGAACGTGACCTCGACCGAAGGCGGCAAGCAAGAGGTGAGAGAGCGCAACCGTTATGCGGCAACCATTGAGGTGGCTGAAGACGGTGACTATTCCCTCTTGCTCGATGTGGGGCAGAAGATGGCTCGGCGTCACAATCTTGTCATCGACGGACAGCCTGTCATTGAGATGCAGAACACATGGTTGCCTCCTACGGCATCTGCCATCGTGCGCCTCAGCAAGGGTACTCACACGCTGACAGCAGAGTTGTCGAATGGTGACAAACCTGTCGTGTATTATGGTAAGGTGAAGAACGAGACAGTGTTCCGTTCGCCAGTGGCTCAGGCTGTGGATTACACCGTGTTTGTGGGCAGTGCCGACGAAGTGATTGCTTCCTATCGTAAATTGACAGGCGACTCACCCCTGATGCCTCAGTGGGCATTGGGTTATATCCATTGCCGTGAACGTTTCCATTCGCAGGACGAAATCATCAACACTGCCAAGCGTTTCCGCAATGAGAACCTGCCTGCCGATGTGATGGTGCAGGACTGGCAGTATTGGGGAAAGTATGGTTGGAACGCCATGCAGTTTGATGAGGCAAACTATCCTAACCCCAAGCAGTTGACTGACGAACTGCATGCCATGAACATGCGGCTGATGGTGTCGGTATGGTCGAAGATTGACAAGAATTCAGAGGTGGGCAAGCAATTACTGCGCGAGGGTTATTACATCCCTGGCACCGACTGGATTGACTTCTTCAACCCTGCTGCAGCCAATGCTTATTGGAAGAATTTCAGTCAACGACTCGTGCCCCTTGGCATCGATGCTTGGTGGCAGGATGCGACAGAGCCGGAAAACGATGACTTGACAGGTCGTCGAGTGGTGGATGGCAAATATCCAGGCGAACTTTTCCGTAATGTCTATCCACTGATGGTGAACAAGACAGTGTATGAGGGTCTGCGGAAGGATGATCCTGAAAAGCGTCCGATGATTCTCACCCGTTGTGGTTTCCCTGGCATTCAGCGTTATGGCTCAGCCATGTGGTCGGGCGATGTGGGCAATGATTGGGAGACGCTTCGTCGCCAGATTTCTGCAGGTCTCGGCATGCAGGCTGCGGGTATCCCTTGGTGGACATACGATGCAGGTGGTTTCTTCCGTCCAGGCAACCAGTATCAGGATCAAGCCTATATCGAGCGTATGCTCCGTTGGATTGAGACATCTGTGTATCTGCCGCTGATGCGTGTGCATGGCTACATGAGCAACACCGAACCATGGAACTATGGTGCAGAGGCACAAGGCATCATTGCTAATGCGTTAAAAGACCGCTATCGTCTTTTGCCTTACCTCTATAGCAACGCGGCTGCAGTTGCTTTCGAGGGAAGCACCCTCATGCGTCCCCTCATCTTCGACTTTGCTACCGACGTTGAGGCTTTGGCACAGAAGCATGAATATATGTTCGGCAAGGCATTGCTCGTCAACCCTGTCACAGAACCTGGCGTGACGACTTGGCGCACTTATCTGCCCGTCAACAAGGCTGGTTGGTACGATTTCCGTACGGGCAAACACTATACGGGTGGTCAGACGGTAGAAACAGCCGTCAATCGTGCCAATATTCCTGTGTACGTGAAGGGTGGAAGCATCCTCCCCATTGGTCCTGACAAGCAGTATGCGGCCGACAAGGCAGATGCTCCTATTGAATTCCATATCTATCCAGGTGCTGATGCAACCTTCACGCTCTACGAGGATGATGGTCACACCAACGAATACGAGCAGGGCAAGTGCAGCCGCATCGCCTTTACATGGAACGATGCTGCTCAAAGCCTGACCATCGACAAACGCAAGGGTGCCTTTGAAGGAATGCCAGTGAACAGAACCTTTACGGTCATCAAGGATGGAAAGCAGCAGGAAGTGATGTATAAAGGTAAACGCCTCAATATAAAATTCTAACAAATAATTACTGATTTACGCTAATGGAAGAAGCCCCGCCACATGGTTTGTGGCGAGGCTTCTGTTGTTTTTGTTGTTTCGTTTTCAGAGTGGTCACCCCTCCGTTACTTGACAGACCACTCAAAAACGCCGGCACTATAGTCGCCCTGTACGATTTCCAGTTTCATGGCTGAAGTCTTCACGGGGTCGAAGTTCACGATGTTGGCAGCACCTTTTACCGTGCTGTAGGCTGTGGGGTTCGGCACTTCTGCCCAGTCGCCCGAAGTGGTTTTATAGTAGAGTTTCCAGTTGTCGGGCACGCGGCATCCGCCCCAAGGGCCGTCGTCGAACCAATAGACGGTGCAGGTGCTCACGGTCTCGGTCTGCTTGAAGTCGTATTGCAGCCACTCGGTAGAGTTCTTGGCTGGCCACCAGTGAGTGTAGGGCACAGAGCGGTCGTCGCCATCGGCAGGCACAAGTCGGTCGTTGATGGCAGAGAGGGCAGGGAGGTTGCGCTTCGATGCTGTCACCTTGCTCTCCGAAGCGATGGAAGCAGGTTGTGCGGGAGTGGTGGCGTTGAGGTCTTGTGGAATCCATACCGTCATTTTGCCGGGGCCGCGATGTGCCCAGGCATAGTAAGGGATGAGCACCAGTTGATTGTCCCTTGTTTGTAGTTTGCCCTGCTGGTCGAAGTTGAGGGTCTGGGCATCGGTGGTGAGGGTCTGCACGGTGGTGTTCATGATTTCCTTGCTGCCCATCTGGAACTGAGGCTCCTGATTGATGAGCACGGAGAGCACGTCGCACTGGTTGTCGGGCCATTCGGCGCAATAGACGATGGGACCACGCTCGATGGCCACGCGTCCCTTGTCGGCTGCCACCAGTCCGTTGGCACGCACGATGCGAGGCTCCATGTCGAAGTGTATTTCCACCTTGTCGCCCTTTTTCCACTGACGGTCAATCACGAAGTAGCCCTTATTGAGTTGACAGTTGAGAGTTGAGAGTTGAGAGTTGGGGGTGACTTCTTGTCCGTTCACCTTCACCGTGTAGCCCAGTCGCTTGCCGTCGGCGTAGGTGTAGAGATTGCTGGGCACCACCTCGCCCTTCACCCATCCGGGAATGCGGATGTTGAGTGCATACTTGCCAGCCCCGCCTTCAATCTTCAGGGTCACGTCGCCGTTCCACGGATAGCCTGTCTGCTGAGAAAGAGTGACAGCTGTCTTGCCCACCTTCACGTTGACCGTGTTGGAGTTGAAGAGGTTGATGTAGAGGCTGTTGTCCTTCACGGCATAGATGTACTGTGGCAGCGAAGGAATGAAACGGGCAGCGTTGCTGGGGCAACAGGCACAGCCGAACCACTCTTGGCGTTGGTGCTGCCCCATGCTCTGCAAGGGGTTGGGGTAGAAGAACTTGCCGCCGTCGATGCTGATGCCGGAGATGACACCGTTGTAGAGCGAACGCTCCAAAGCATCATAATATTTGGAGTCGCCATGTAGCAGGAAGAGTCGGTAGTTGAGATACACCTGTGCAATGGCGGCACAAGTCTCGCAGTAGGCACTCATGTTGGGCAGTTCGTAGTTCTTGCCGAATGCCTCGCCGCTGGCTGTGGCACCCACACCACCAGTGATGTAATACTTCTTGCCCACGATATTCTCCCAGATGCGGTCGATGGCATCGATGTAACGCTTGTCGCCTGTCAGCGCAGCCACATCGGCCATGCCGGCATACATGTAGCCGGCACGGACAGCATGCCCCACAGCCTCGTCCTGCTCCAGCACGGGGCGGTGGCTTTGGCTATAGTCGTCCAAACGATGGTAGTAGCCGTCGTTGTCATAGAGTCCGTTGGGGGTCTGTTTCCAAGCAGTATCACGCTTCCCTCGTTTGTCGAGGAAGAACTTGGCCATGTCGAGGTACTTCTTGTCACCCGTGGCGATGTAGAGCTTGGCCAATCCCATCTCGGCAATCTGATGGCCAGGCACCACGCTGGCCTGTCCGGGCTTGTCGCCCACTTCGCGGCACACGCAGTCGGCATACTTGATGGCCACATTGAGGAAGTTCCGCTTGCCTGTGGCATAGTAGTGAGCCACAGCGGCTTCGCACAGGTGGCCGAGGTTGTAGAACTCATGGCTGAGGTCTTCCACACGTTCCCAACGCTTCCGCCCGGCCCAGTCGTGGGGATGTTCGGGGTTCTGTGTGCGTGAGGTGTAGAGGTAGCCGTCAGGCTCTTGGCCCGAGGCAATCACGGCAATCACGCTGTCCACATACTTGTCCAGCCTCCCACCCTTGAAGCGGGCATTGGGGTAGGTCTGCAACAGGTAACTCGCCCCTTCGATGGTCTTGTAGGGGTCGGTGTCGTCGAAAGAGTAGGTGCCCTTCTTGATTTCAAACACCTTCGACGGGTCTTTCAAGTGCGCAGCCGCATTGCTGAAGTTGGTGTAGCGGCCCGTCTCCTCGCTCTTCGAGAAGGCAAGCGGAATGGTCACGTCCTGACTGGCTTGCAGGCGTTGTCCCCAGAAGGTGTTCTGCGCCACTTTTACTTTTGTGAAAGGCACTTGCGTGATGGGGTAGCCACCGTTTTTGTCTTGGGCAGCCATGCTGATGGCCACGCTTGCAGCCATCGTCAATGCAATAAGTTTTTTCATTGAATATAGGTTTTTATAGTTGAGTTACGTCGAGTTGAGAGGTGTTAGTTTCGTTTGCAAAGGTAAGGAAATAAAATGAAAAGCGACAAGTATTTGGACAATAAAATCTTCTTTTTAGACTTTTATGCTATTCCAAAAGGCAAATACCTTCGTGGTAATTTGGTCAAAATGGAAAGAAACCGTAACTTTGCAGTCGCAAAGTGTTAGCATACTTGCAGATTTGCTGACAAAAAGAGGCGTTTTTGCCACCTTTGGTGGCTTTTTCGGACAATAATTACCAATAATTGACAATAATTTGTTCCAATAATTGTAATTAGAATAGAGAGATGACGAAAGAAGAGTATATGCGGATGTATGAACTTGTGGGGGCTGCCATGGAGGTGTATAATGAGTTGGGCTTCGGTATGGCGGAGCCTCTTTATCAGGAGGCAATGGCAATGGAACTTGACGAAAGAAGCATCCCCTATATTCTTGAGAAAGAACTATATACATATTATAAGGGGGTTCGGATGCAAAAGACATACGTGGCAGACTTTTATAGTCAGAAGATGATTGTCGAGTTCAAATCTGTAGATAAAATCACGTTAGAGCATCGTGCCCAACTCTTTAACTACTTGCGCATTGCAAAGTTGAGATACGGCATATTAGTCAACTATGGTGAAGACCATTTTCATGCGGAACGTTTCATCTACGACCCAAACACCCACCGCTTTGAGTTGTTGACTAAAGAGAATCTTCCGCTCTACGTAATAAACTGATAATTATTGGACAAAATTATTGTCAATTATTGGTAATTATTGTCCGAAAAAAACAGAGCCGCCTTGCGGCGTAAATTTACAACACTAATAAAAGTTATCGTTAAAACATAAAAGCTTATGGCAGAAAAATTGGAAGTGAAGGAACTTGCAGAAGTGGCTGTCCGCTTCTCGGGCGACTCCGGTGACGGCATGCAACTCGCCGGAAACATCTTCTCCACGGTGTCAGCCACCGTGGGCAACAGTATCAGTACGTTTCCTGACTATCCCGCCGACATCCGCGCACCGCAAGGTTCGCTGACGGGTGTGAGCGGTTTTCAGGTACACATCGGAGCCGACATGGTCTATACGCCAGGCGACAAGTGCGATGTGCTCGTGGCCATGAACGCTGCAGCACTCAAGACTCAGTACAAGTATGCTAAACCAGGTGCTGCCATCATCATCGACACCGACTCCTTCGGCCCTGCCGACCTGAAGAAGGCGGCTTTCGCCACCGAAGACTATCTGGGCGAGATGGGCATCGACCCCGACCGTGTGATTGCCTGCCCCATCACGCAGATGGTGAAGGACTGTCTGGCTGACTCGGGCATGGACGTGAAGGCCATGCTGAAGTGCCGCAACATGTTCGCACTCGGACTGGTGTGCTGGCTCTTCGACCGCGACCTGAACATCGCCTTCAATTTCCTTAAGGAGAAATTTGCCAAGAAGCCTGGTGTGGCCGAGGCCAACATCAAGGTGATTCAGGCGGGCTACGACTACGGACACAACACTCACTCGAGCGTGGCAAATGTCTATCGCATCGAGACGAAGAACAAGGTGCCCGGACGCTATATGGACATCACGGGCAACAAGGCCACAGCCTACGGCTTCATCGCTGCTGCCGAGAAGGCGGGCCTGAAGCTCTACCTCGGCTCTTACCCCATCACCCCTGCCACCGACGTGCTGCACGAACTCTCCAAGCACAAGTCGCTCGGTGTCACCACCGTGCAGTGTGAGGACGAGATTGCCGGCTGTGCATCGGCTGTAGGTGCATCCTTTGCCGGTGCCCTTGGTGTCACTTCCACCTCTGGTCCCGGCATCTGCCTGAAGAGTGAGGCCATGAACCTCGCCGTCATCATGGAGTTGCCCCTCGTGGTGCTCGACGTGCAGCGTGGCGGTCCTGCCACGGGTCTGCCCACCAAGTCGGAGCAAACCGACCTCTTGCAGGCCCTCTTCGGACGTAACGGCGAATCGCCCATGCCGGTGATTGCTGCCACATCGCCCACCGACTGCTTCGATGCGGCCTACTCCGCAGCCAAGATGGCACTGGAGCACATGACGCCCGTCATCCTCATGACCGATGCCTACGTGGCCAACGGCTCGGCTGCCTTCAAACTGCCGAACCTCGCCGACTATCCGGCCATCCAGCCTCCCTACGTGCCTGAGGAACTGAAGGGCCAGTGGGCACCTTATCTCCGCAATCCCGAAACAGGTGTGCGCTACTGGGCAGTGCCCGGACGCGAAGGCTTCCAGCACATCCTCGGTGGCTTGGAGAAGGACAACAAGACGGGTGCCATTTCCACCGACCCCGAGAACCACAACTTGATGACTCATCTGCGTCAGGAGAAAATCAACAAGATTCAAGTGCCCGACCTCGAAGTGCTGGGCGACAAGGACGATGCCGACCTCCTCATCGTTGGCTTTGGCGGCACCTACGGACACCTCCACGCTGCAATGGACGAACTCCGTGCCCAGGGCAAGAAGGTGGCCCTCGCCCACTTCAAGTACATCAACCCGCTGCCGAAGAACACCGCAGCCGTGCTGGGCAAGTACAAGAAGGTGGTTGTGGCCGAACAGAACATGGGTCAACTTGCTGGCTGGCTCCGCATGAAAGTGGATAACTTCACGCCCTACCAGTTCAACCAGGTGAAGGGCCAACCCTTCGTGGTCAGCGAACTGGTCGAGGCATTCACAGAGATCATCAACAAGTAGTTTTTTCACAACAACGAATCTTTCGAATAGGACGAATTGTTTGAAAGAATGCCGCAAGCGGCAGCGAATAGAATCGAATGGCGATGGAAACTCAACGAAAAGATTTGATATACCCTCAAGAAGCCTACGAGATTATCGGGGCAGCAATGGCGGTGCATAATGCTATTGGCAGAGGGTTTACAGAAAAAGTGTATCAAGAGGCTTTGGCGATTGAGTTTCAGGAAAGGGGCATACCCTTCCAGCGCGAAATGGAGATTCATGCTGTTTATAAAGGGGTTACTCTCTCCGCGACTTTCATTCCAGATTTCATTTGTTATGATAAAATCATCGTAGAACTGAAAGCAGTGAAAGAACTTGAAGATGTATATCGTGCTCAAGCGTTGAACTACGCAAAAATTTCTGATATGCGATTGTCTATCCTTATCAATTTTGGCGAACAGCGTCTTGTTGCAGAACGACTTCCCGTTCTTACATGACATCTTACATTCGTTTTTATTCGTAGTCGTCCACGACATTTTGAAAGGCATTTATTCGTAAAATTAGATTTATTCGTTGTTCAAAAAAGTATAAGTATATGAGTTTTACAGTTCAAGATTATAAAAAAGGTCAGCCACGTTGGTGTCCCGGCTGTGGCGACCACTTCTTCCTTGCCTCTCTCCATAAGGCAATGGCTGAAATCGGTGTAGAACCTTGGAACACTGCCGTTATCTCAGGCATCGGTTGTTCCAGCCGTCTGCCACACTACATGGCAACCTACGGCATGAACACCATCCACGGACGTGCTGCCGCTATCGCTACGGGTGCGAAGATTGCCAACCCCAACCTGACCGTGTGGCAGGTGAGCGGCGACGGCGACGGACTCGCCATCGGTGGTAACCACTTTATCCATGCCAACCGCCGCAACATCAACCTCAACATGATTCTGCTGAACAACCGCATCTACGGTCTGACAAAGGGACAGTACTCACCCACCTCCCCCCGTGGATTCGTGTCGAAGTCAAGCCCTTACGGCACGGTGGAAGACCCCTTCCGTCCTGCTGAACTCTGCTTCGGTGCTCGCGGACACTTCTTCGCCCGTGCCGTGGCCACCGATGCTCCCGGCACGGTGGAGATTCTGAAGGCTGCCTACAACCACAAGGGTGCTGCCGTGTGCGAGATTCTGCAGAACTGCGTCATCTTCAACAACGGCACTCACGATGCGGTCTATAGCAAGGAAGGACGTGCCAAGAATGCCATCTACGTGGAGCACGGCAAGCCCCTCATCTTCGGCGAGAACCGCGAATACGGCCTCATGCAGGAAGGCTTCGGCCTGAAGGTGGTGAAGATAGGTGAGAACGGCATCACCGAGAAGGACATCCTCGTGCATGATGCGCACTGCGAGGACAACACCCTCCAACTCAAGCTTGCCCTCATGGGCAACGGCGACGGCTTCCCCGTGGCACTCGGTGTCATCCGCGATGTGGAGGCTCCCACCTACGACGACTGCGTCACCGCTCAGATTGAAGAGGTGAAGGCACAGAAGAAGTATCACAACTTCGCCGAACTCCTTGAGACCAACGACATCTGGGAGGTGAAGTAAGCATCGCCACCATGATACAGCAAACAGAATTTACGTTGGAAGCCCGTCCGCGCGGCTTCCACCTCATCACCCACGAAGTGCAGCGCCATCTGCCTCAGCCATTGCCTGAGACGGGGGTGCTGCACCTCTTCATCAAGCACACCTCCTGTGCTCTTTCTATTAACGAGAATGCCGACCCCGATGTGCGTCGTGACATGGAGCAAATCATGAACCGCTTGGTGCGTGAGAATGAGCCTTACTACCAACATACGCTCGAAGGCAGCGACGACATGCCTGCCCACGCCAAGTGCAGCCTTATCGGTCCCGACCTGACCATTCCCATCACTCGAGGGAGGCTTAACCTCGGCACGTGGCAAGGTATCTATCTCTGTGAGTTCCGCGACTATGGCGGGGCACGGAAAGTGGTAGCAACAATAATGGGTTGACGCAATGTCAACCCATTTCTTTTTTCTCTTCTAAGTATTTGCAGTAAATCCGAATGGCGGTCTCCACCATGCGGATGCACGGGCGTTTCTTGTAGTATTCATCTGTGCGAGGTTCAGGCGTCGCCACAATTTTAATTTCGGGGATAGTGCCGTCAGCCCGTTTCTTGTTCAGTCCCAGCAGTTCCTTGCAGATGAGGCTTCCCGTCTCAGCCTTAAAGTCAGCAGCCAACCGCTGCACCACCTCATAGTTCTTCTTCTTCAACTCCTGGTCGGGATAGTCACCCTTCACCTCCAGCCCTGCCAACATGAACATGCCGCAAGCCGTGCCGCAAGTCTCTCGCATTCGGCCGATGCCTCCGCCGAAGGAGCCGGAGATATGAGCCGCAAATGCCTCCTCCAACTCATAGTCCTCAGCAAATGCCAACACCACGGACTGGGCGCAGTTGTAGCCCTGCTTGAAGTAGGATATGCCTTTCTGGACTCGCTCTTCTATGGTCATTGTTGTCTAAGGTTTTCTAGCCATTTTAGATTATATAGCATTTCCTGGGATTTCCTAGGACTTCCTAGGCTTTCCTAGGTTTTCCTAGGCTTTCCTAGGACTTCCTAGGTTTTCCTATGCTACCTGTTCTTATACATCTCTTCGTAGTACTTCTCGTAGTCTCCGCTGGTGATGTTGTCCATCCAAGCCTCATTCTCCAAGTACCACTTCACCGTCTTCTCAATGCCCTCCTCGAACTGCAGGCTGGGTTCCCAGCCCAATTCCTTCTGCAACTTGCGAGAGTCGATGGCATAGCGTGCATCATGTCCCAGACGGTCAGTCACGTATGTGATGAGGTCGAGGTCGGCACCTTCAGGGCGGCCCAGCAGGCGGTCCACCGTCTTGATGACCACCTTGATGATGTCAATGTTCTTCCACTCGTTGAAGCCGCCGATGTTGTAGGTCTCAGCCACCTTGCCGTGGTGGAAGATGGTGTCGATGGCACGGGCATGGTCTTCCACATAGAGCCAGTCGCGCACATTCTCACCCTTGCCATAGACGGGTAGGGGTTTGCGGTGACGGATGTTATTGATGAACAACGGAATCAACTTCTCCGGAAACTGGTAGGGGCCATAGTTGTTCGAGCAGTTCGTCACAATCGTCGGCATGCCGTAGGTGTCGTGATAAGCCCTCACGAAATGGTCGCTGCTGGCCTTCGAGGCACTGTAGGGAGAGTGGGGGTTATACTTCGTGGTCTCCAAGAAGAAATCCTTGCCATAGGCAGCATGGTGTTCCGCGCTCGAAGCCGTGGTGGTGAACGGACTTTCCACGCCCTCAGGGTTTGTCAGTTTCAAGGCGCCATACACCTCATCCGTCGAGATATGATAGAAACGCTTGCCCTCATATCCCTCAGGCAGACTCTCCCAATACAACTTGGCAGCCTGCAACAATGAGAGCGTACCCATCACATTCGTCTTGGCAAAGGTGAACGGATCCTTGATACTCCTATCCACATGACTTTCAGCTGCCAGATGGATGATGCCGTCAATCTTCTCATCCTGCATCAACTGGTAGAACGCATCGAAGTCGCAGATGTCCATCTTCACAAACTTATAGTTAGGTTTGTCCTCCACATCCTTCAGGTTGGCGAGGTTGCCCGCATAAGTCAACTTGTCCAGATTGATGATTTTGTACTCGGGATACTTGTTCACGAAAAGGCGAACTACGTGGCTGCCAATGAAGCCCGCACCACCAGTGATGACAATGTTTCTCTTGAATTCCATAATGTTAAGCACTATTCCTTTTATATTTGTGGGTGCAAAGTTACGGAAAAACGAATGAAAAGCCAAATTTATTTGTACTTTTCCGAGTGCCAGTAACTTCGGCATAGCCAACGTTACAGAAAATTCTTGATTGATAATCTCTTACTGTATGGCAAAGAAATCATTCTCCGTCACTTTTACGAACGACATTGAAAGCATCTCTTCAATGCTTATCTGATGCCCTTTTAGGTAATAATTCATTTGTTGTTTCCATTTCTCAAATATATCCACATCGGGTTTGAAGTAAGAGGCATAATATTGAATCTCATTATACACATCTGAGTGGTTTTCAAAAACCTTTTTAATAGTGTCAATCTGTATAAGTAGGTTGCAAATCATTTTAGGCTTATTGCCCCATTTGAGTTTTTCGTTAACATAAATATTTCCTCTGCCACCAGCAGAAAATTTATCCCGCAAACTAGACGTGATGATAGAATAGCGAGAACACAACCAAAGGGCAAGCCTTTGATATTTTGTCGTACCCCCACCAAGGATCTCTGGAAACAATATGTAGGCACATGCTTTTAAATATTCTTGCGTGGGAGTATCGATGATGTCCCACATGCGGATGAGTCCATTTTCTTGGAGCGTAGGTGGCTCGAAAAGTGTAGTACTCGTATCCGAACCTATCCACCAAGGCATTTCTCCTCTTTTACCATTTTGATTAAACTTGTCTCTATAGTAATTGCGTACTATTTCTATTTGTTCTTTGGATTCACGGAATGTGTCATAATCCACTTGCATCTTTCCGAATATGGTCTGACTTTCACTTTTCAGGTCCATGTTGATAAGATAGCGGGGACTATGCGTTACTGCAATGTCGTAGAGGCAATCTTCGTAGGGTTTACAACGAAAGTCTATATCAGGTGCAGACAGTCTTCCGAACATGAGATAAATTCTTTTAACTTGTTCTTCTCTCAAACTCTCAACAATGCTACTGCCCGTAGATGTCCAAGAGCGTTCTTTCGTTGATTTTACTTCTACACCGAAATTATCCCCTAAGAGAATGTCGGGGAAATGCTGTTTGAGTGTTGGTTTGATGCTATCAGGGCAGATGTCGAACTCGTTGGCATGAGAACGCATCATCTCCAAAACAACTCCCTCAAGTTTTTCTCCATTTTGTTTGCTGTAGTAGTCAACATTCGTACGTGCATCACGTTTTAATGCCTCTGTTGTAATTTGCATGAAACGAGCAAACCTCTCTTCTTCCTTGTGTCGCAGATTAACTGCAATATAACCGCTTTCGTCCATATTTACGCTCCGAAATAAAGTGACCAAACTTCTTCTAATCTCCTTGCGATATGGTAGGCTAACACAGGAGGTACGGCATTACCAATTATCTTGTAGGCAGAAGATGAACTCAGAAGGAATCCTCGGCTATTTCCATTCTTCATTACGAACTGGTAATCTGGTGGAAACGTCTGAATCAGCGCACATTCACGTGGGGTAAGTCTGCGTTCTTGCATACCCATAGCAAGTTCTTCGATATGTGTACCTCCGTGTTCCGCTGACAAACGCCTGAATTCAATGTTCCCGTGATGTTCAGAACGTATGGTTGGAGCAACGGAATCGAGTCTCACCTCTGTCTGTCCTTGACTTCCATTCCCAAGATATTTAGCCTTCGAATAAATTTGTTGTGAAAGGTCAAACGCATCTTCTGGCTCAGGAAGACCATGAAGCACATCCTTGCTAGTGACCATCGGTTGCAAATCACTCCCTTCAATGGTGCATCGATGCGTTGGTTGAGGGTATGGATTATAATCTTCAGGAATGATATTTTGAGTTAAGGCATTGTACGCTTCTGGTAGAAGTCCATCTGTTCGTATGCCAATGAAAATCACACGCTCGCGGGATTCTGGGACACCATAATTTCCAGCATGTAACACTTGGGGAGTGAGTACAATATATCCATTTCCGTTGGCTGAAGCAAAGTCTTTTTGGATGATATCTTTCACATCTCCAAGGCTTACCAATCCTTTCACATTCTCAGCCACAAAAACCTTGGGACGCGTAATGTCAATGACTTGTTTCATCCAATAATACAGTTTACCTCTGCTTTCTTCTGTTGGAACATCTTCCGTGCGAACTTTTCCTGTGTGGTCTTTTTGCGAATCAAATCCTTTACGTTTGCCAGCTACACTGAAATCTTGACACGGAAAGCCCCCTGTTAGCACGTCAATATCATCTGGAAAGACTCGTGCCCCTTGCTGATGCATCTTAACCAAATCAACCACACTCATAAGTCTATAAGTTTCAGGAGAATGTTTATACCTGCTCATAAATGTTGTCCAAGCAACCTTGGCTTCTGGTAGGATGTCATTGGCAAAAACTGTTTCAAAGCGATTCTTGCGAAGAAAAATCCAATCATCATCAATCCTATGGTCTATGTAAGGACTGTCAGCTGCAAAACTTTTGCGATGAGCAATGAATCCTCCTTCAAAGCCAATGTCCATACCGCCACAACCCGAAAAGAGAGACAAAAGCCGCAGTTTTCCTTGTTCTGTGGATTCTTCGGGAAAGAAAATGGGAATCTGTGATTCCTTCAAGAGTTGCTCGTCATATTCCTTACAGGCAAGCCTCGCATACATGTCAATAAGATGTGACATAAATGATAGAGTTGTGCCATAACAGGCACCCTTGTGCATCAATCTATCATCTTGACTTCACCGCACAAAAAAGGCGCGAGCCCTTCTTGTGCGTTCACCGAGGCAAGCCTAGGAATGTAGCCTCAATCCGTGTTAAGAATGATTGCTCACGCCGCTACTGCGACACGAGCATCAACTATCCTTACACGGATAAAGGGCATCCCCATACGGAGAAGCCAACTATCATTTTGATTCGTTATTATTACACTGATGAAAGTTTCCTAGGCTTTTCAGGTGAACGCAAAACAATAGTCAATGCTTGTTTTCTAATAAGTTTGTACCAGCACCTCCACCGAGGCTCCATCTTGCTAGTTGCAAGCGTCATTATTTGACGATTTACCAATACTTGACGGCAAAGTTACACATTATTTTTCAACCCACAAAAAAAGAAAGGAATTATTGCTTGCCAATTAAAAGGATTAGCCAGCGATTTGTACTCAAAAGACCGAAGGGACTCCCGCGCGGGAATCCCTTTTTCACTTGGTATTATGTTGTATAAAGAGGATTGGCTACCTGTTTAGCGGTAGTGGTGTCTGAGCATTGGTAAGACTTTATTGCTTAGTATATGATTTTCTTTCAAGAGAAATTTTTATCCATTTAGATATATCTAACCCCTATTTATAGAGGCTAATATTTCTTTGGGTATGAAAAGACTCCTTCCCCTAAAGGTTATTCACGCCATCTCAAGTTCTTCTTGGAGTATAGAAATGTTCAGACAATCCTCAATTTTTGACATGGTTTCGAGAGAAAGATTTTCCTGACCTTTCAGAACCTTTGAAACGTATTGCTGGCTACATCCCATCAGTTCAGCCAACTGTTTCTGAGTTAAGTCAAGTTCATCCATCTTCTCCAGCATTTTCACAGCAATGCGCTGGGAGTGACGCAGCCACGATTTGTTCTGCTGCCTCCACTCTGCCCTCTCCCTCCATTTTGAAGGTGTAGTTGACTGATGTTCCTTCAGTCGTGCAATTACCTCTTTCATATATACCTCCTTTTCTATATCAGATTAATTCATTCATATAATCATCAAAAGAATCCTTATCAACGATATTGTTAGTCAACAGGTGGAAGCGCACTTTCTCCATCTTTGCCAACTCTTGGAGCGTATGTTCACGCTCTTGCATGGTACGAGTGAGTTTAATGGCGCCACCCGTTATGACGTAGATTCCAGGTTCCAACTTAATAGCATAGATTCTAAGCCATGAAGCATGTCTATAAACATCTTTCAGCCGAGCCTTTTCTTTGCCAAGCAGTACATCGGTGAAACGACTATTCTCCAACGGTCTGAATAGTTTGTCCAAGTCCGCCTCTGGCGAGATGTCCATAATCAGACATTGTAATCGTTCACTGTCCTCTATCGTATCGTAAATGGCTTCGTTGACATCTGTTATCTTGAAATACGATATCAAGTCTGCCATATTCTCCTTAAAGAACTGGTAAAGCCACGTCACGTCGTTCCACTGCTCAAAAAGCATGTAGAGCGCATTGTCTGGGCTGTCGTCATACCTGACAGCCCAAAGCCTACCATCCTCAGTTATGCTATCATAAGTCATGATTTACTTCCTTTTTGGTGCAAAGTTAAGTGAATTATTAGAATAAAACAACTTTTAGGTTGTATTTCTTTGTTGTTTTTTGTGATTTTCGGGAAAAAATGAATACTTATTTGTTTCTATTCCTTACTCAAGTTTCGGAAGTACACAACTTGTTCATTTTAACCCAAATGGGTCATTAAGAAACAAATTACCATAATTAAAATAATTTTATC
>SAMEA3663015__coassemble_156_pt1 | contig 44011 bp, 35 predicted proteins | sample SAMEA3663015__metabat2_low_PE_019 | metagenome-assembled genome bin SAMEA3663015 (sample SAMEA3663015) | pig gut metagenome | biome: pig gut; feature: pig-associated habitat; material: faeces | place: France | collected 2012
TATAAATTCGTCATATTCGAAATATTCGTTGTTGAAGAAAGCATCCGAAACTTCACTGAATTAATTTTTTGAGTGCAATGGCGGTTTTGTCGCCTTCGGCAACATCTTCTTCCAGTTTCTCCTTGGCCTTGTCATTCTTCACGGCCTTGAGTATCCATGCCTTTGCCTTGGCGGTGTCTTTGGCAACTCCCTTACCTTTCATGTAGCACTTCGCCAATTGGTATTGAGACTTGCCATGCCCTTGCTGGGCACCTTTCAGATACCACTGATAGGCTTTCTGATTATCTTCGGTCACCCCATATCCCTTGTCGTAGCAGCGTCCGAGACGGTACTGCGCCTTCTTGTGACCTTTCTGTGCTGCGGGCGTCAGTTTCTTTACCGCTTCAGTGTATTTCTTCTCGTCGTAGAGTTTTTTGCCAGCCTCGTAGAGTGCGTCGGCGCTTTGTGCTCTTGCGATGATACTAAGCAAGAACAGGAAGATGGTGATAAAACTTTTCATGATGGTGTCATTATTATTAAAACAATGGTGCAAAGTTACAGATTTTTATAAATTATCAAACAAATTGTCAATGGTAAATAGTCAAAATCGCTTTTTTTTACTACCTTTGCACCCGAAATTGGAAAATCATATATAAATAAGGTTCATTTTAGCATGAAGAAACAGTTGAAGAAGGTGCTTGTCTTGGGTTCTGGTGCCCTGAAGATTGGACAGGCAGGTGAGTTCGACTATTCGGGTAGTCAGGCTCTGAAGGCTCTTCGGGAAGAGGGCATCCGCTCGGTGCTCGTCAATCCGAACGTGGCAACTATTCAAACGAGTGAAGGTATTGCGGATAAGGTTTATTTCCTGCCCGTCAATACCTTTTTTGTGACCGAAATCATCAAGAAGGAGCGTCCCGACGGCATCCTGCTGGCATTCGGCGGTCAGACAGCCCTGAACTGCGGCACCGAGCTGTTCCAGAAGGGCATCCTGAAGGAGTATGGCGTGGAGGTGCTGGGCACCAGTGTGGAGGCTATCATGAACACCGAGGACCGTGACCTCTTCGTGAAGGAGATGGGCAAGGCCAACCTGAAGGTGCCTGTGAGCCATGCTTGCGAAACGATGGACGAGGCTATCGCTACCGCCCGCAAGATTGGCTACCCCATCATGATTCGTTCGGCATACGCGCTGGGCGGTCTCGGTTCTGGCGTGTGTCCTGACGAGGCCACCTTTAAGGAAATTGCAGAGTCAGCCTTCACATTCGCTCCCCAAGTGCTGGTAGAGGAAAGCCTCAAGGGTTGGAAAGAGATAGAGTTTGAGGTCATTCGCGATGCCAACGACCATTGCTTCACGGTGGCTTCGATGGAGAACTTCGACCCACTGGGCATCCACACGGGCGAGTCTATCGTGGTGGCTCCTACCTGTTCCCTCTCCGACGAGCAGGTGAAGATGTTGCAAGACCTCGCTGTGAAGTGTGTGCGCCACCTCAACATTGTGGGTGAGTGTAACATCCAGTATGCCTTCAATGCAGAGACCAACGATTACCGCATCATCGAAATCAATGCTCGTCTCTCTCGTTCTTCGGCTTTGGCATCGAAGGCTACAGGCTATCCGCTTGCTTTCGTTGCTGCTAAGATTGCATTGGGCTACACCCTCGACCAGATTGGTGAGATGGGTACAACGAACTCGGCATACGTGGCTCCTTCACTCGACTACCTCATCTGCAAGATTCCACGTTGGGACTTGACCAAGTTTGTGGGTGTGAGCCGCAAGATTGGTTCCAGCATGAAGTCGGTGGGTGAAATCATGTCCATCGGTCGCACCTTCGAAGAACTCATCCAGAAGGGACTCCGCATGATTGGTCAGGGCATGCACGGTTTTGTGGGCAACGACCACACCAAGTTCGACAACCTTGACGACGAACTGGCGAACCCGACTGATCTCCGCATCTTTGCCATTGCTCAGGCTCTGGAGGAAGGCTACACCATCGACCGCATCTACGAACTGACCAAGATTGACCCTTGGTTCATCGAAAAACTCAAGAATATCGTTGACTACAAACATAAGTTGGAAGGCTACAACGCCATCGAGGACATCCCTGCCGATGTGCTCCGTCAGGCTAAAATATACGGTTTCTCCGACTTCCAGATTGCCCGCTTCGTCCTCAAAGATGCTGCTGGCAACATGGAGAAGGAAAACCTCGCCGTTCGTGCTTACCGCAAGAAACTTGGCATCCTGCCAGCTGTGAAGCGCATCCCAACAGTGGCAAGCGAACACCCTGACCTGACCAACTACCTCTACATGACTTATGCCGTGGAGGGCTATGACGTCAACTACTATGCGCATGAGAAGTCTGTCGTGGTGCTCGGTTCGGGCGCTTACCGCATCGGTTCCTCCGTCGAGTTCGACTGGTGTTCGGTCAATGCCATCACCACCGCCCGCAAGCTCGGCTACAAGAGCATCATGATTAACTACAACCCTGAGACTGTATCGACCGACTACGATATGTGCGACCGCCTCTACTTCGATGAACTCTCCTTCGAGCGTGTGCTTGACGTGATTGACCTCGAAAATCCTCGCGGCGTCATTGTTTCCGTGGGTGGTCAGATTCCTAATAACTTGGCGATGAAACTCTATCGCCAGAGTGTGCCTATCCTTGGCACCTCGCCCATCAGCATCGACCGTGCCGAGAACCGTAACAAGTTCTCAGCCATGCTCGACCAACTCGGCATCGACCAGCCTGAATGGAGCGCACTGACGAGCATGGATGACGTGAAGGCATTTGTGGAACGTGTGGGCTTCCCCGTGCTCGTGCGTCCTTCTTACGTGCTTTCTGGTGCAGCCATGAACGTCTGCTACGATTACGAAGAACTGGAACGTTTCCTCCAGATGGCCAGCGAGGTCAGCAAGGAATATCCTGTGGTCATCTCGCAGTTCATGCAGGAAACTAACGAAGTCGAGTTCGATGCTGTGGCACAGAACGGCGAAGTGGTAGAATACGCCATCTCCGAGCACGTCGAGTTTGCCGGCGTACACTCAGGCGACGCCACGATGGTGTTCCCTGCTCAGCAAATCAGTTTCGCCACCATTCGTCAGATTAAGAAGATCAGCCGTGCCATTGCCAAGGAACTCAACATCTCTGGTCCTTTCAACATCCAGTATCTGGCAAAGGGTCGCGATGTGAAGGTCATCGAGTGCAACCTCCGTGCCTCACGTTCTTTCCCATTTGTCAGCAAGGTGCTCAAGTGCAACTTCATCGATACAGCCACACGCATTATGCTCGATGCACCTTTCACCACTCCCAACAAGAGCGAGTTCGACATCGACCGCATGGGCGTGAAAGCTAGCCAGTTCTCTTTTGCCCGTCTGCAAAATGCCGACCCTGTCTTGGGCGTCGATATGAGCAGTACAGGTGAGGTGGGCTGTATGGGCGACACCTACGAAGAAGCCCTGCTCAACTCCATGATTGCCACAGGCTACAAGATTCCTTCCAAGGACAAGGCGATTATGATTTCGTCGGGTGGCACGAAGGAGAAGGTGGCGATGCTCGATGCAGCCCGTGCACTTGTGAAGAACGGCTACACCATCTGCGCCAGCGAAGGCACTGCCAAGTTCCTCAACGACAACAACGTGAAGGCAACTGCTGTGGCATGGCCTGACGAAGAAGGCAGTGACAAGCCCAACGTGATGAAGATGATTGCTGACCATAAGTTTGACCTTATCGTCAACATTCCGAAGAATCACTCAAAGCGTGAACTCACCAACGGTTACCGCATTCGTCGTGGTGCCATTGACCATAACATTCCACTCATCACCAATGCCCGTCTTGCTTCTGCCTTTATCGAAGCCTTCTGCCAGTTGGGCATGCAAGACCTGCAAATCAAGTCTTGGCAGGAGTATGACGCTTAGAGAAAAAGACTGAGTGTCTTTTTCGAATAAGCGGGGGATGGTAGTAGCGTTCTGGGAGGCAAGGAACGTAGCCGAAGCGGAACGCGAACGGACATCGGTGTCGCGGAGAAAAAGACTGAGTGTCTTTTTCGAATAAGCGGGGGATGGTAGTAGCGTTCTGGGAGGCAAGGAACGTAGCCGAAGCGGAACGCGAACGGACATCGGTGTCGCTTAGAGAAAGATTGAATACTAAAAGAAAGTCATTCGGAGAGATCCGGATGGCTTTCTTTGTATGCTTTCATCAATGCTTCCCGTTCAGCGTCATCCGCACCCAATTTTTCAATGATTTTCTTGGCACGTTTATAACTCCGAATCTTTTTTCGGTTGATGAGGGACGAGAGGATTCCTTTCAGGTTCACATCGTTTGCCCATGCCTTCTGTACTGCATCATGAGGGTTATATTCCTCTTTGCCGAATCTTTGGTAGAACTTTTCCCAATTGAATCCTATCACCTGCACCTCCTTCAATTTGACACTGCCATCATTCACGGGTTGTTGGGTGTGCCGGCGTTGCAGTGCCACTTCCATGAAGAGGGAGGCGTGACCGTTTTGAGTGATGGCAAGGTCTTTCGCAACAAAAGCAGAGTCCATGCGGAGTGAATCTGCATTTGTCATGCCGACATACAGATATTGGTCATAATTTAGCACTTGTGCGTGTTCGTAACTCTGTATGAAGGCAGGGAAGAACTTCGATGCGAAAACCGTACTGTCATTCGTTGGCATGCCACGCATAAATCTATAGTTACGGAAGTCTTGAATTGCCTCCATCTCCCTGTCTTGTTGGGGAGTGCTTTGCCATCCTGCCTCGTGTTGGTTTGCATAAGCCGTCAGTTCCGAAGCCTTGTATGGTTCATACTCGAAAATCCAGAGTCCGAACTGCATTTGCACATTGCATCGTGCCAGATTCCTTTCTTCGACAGAGAAGCCATATCGGTCAGCCATATGTTCCACACTATCCAATGCAACCGCCATTTTTCGTGTCACCTTGTTAACGAAATCCGGGAAGAGGGTCTGCTGCTTGTCCTCCATGAAATCCTCTTGTGTGTAAAATGTACGGTTGGACACATCATGCAGGAGCAGGTTAGTGTATTTCATGGGCTTTCCGTCCTTTCGTCTATACGATACTCCCTTTCCATTCTTTCCCACTTGGATGATGATGCTGTCACCTGGTTCCACATAGAATGGTATTTTCTGATTTCCACTTGGGATAATCTCAGCATACAAAGGATGGTACAACTCGAAATCCAGAACCTCCGTGTCACCCCCTATAAACTCTGATTTCACCTTCCTTTCTTCTTTCGTGTAAAGGTCGGTCAACCAGAAGTACATCAATCTGCTTGCCCCATACCCATGCCTTATCTCAATGTGTACAGGCTGGGCTTGCGGCAATGGAGTAGCCCCCAAAGTCGCCATGTGCAACAGACAAATGACCGTAAATGGAAAATGTGAATGAAAGACCTTCATTGTGGCAGACATTGAAAAAAGATGCCACAAAGGTAGTCAAACCCAGCATTTGCCGCAACTATTTTATTTTTATTTGACAATTGCACCCACCCTTTTAACTTGATTTCAATCTTCCACCCTTTGTCCCACATGAATGGAAGATTTTCTTGCAGCAAATAAATCCTCCCCTAATTGCTTTTTGCCAGATAGGCTTTGGCAGTGCCGAATTTGAGATAAAAGTCAATGCGGACAGGCATGTGACGAGAGTCATCGGTAACGTAGAAGCGGAGGAGTTCTTTGTCCTTCTTTTTCTCTTCGTAGTCAAGGAGGGAGAAAACAAGGCAGTGGTAGGTCTTTTTGTCGTTGGCTTTCCAATCTTTCTTTCCACGATAGACAAGGGTCTGGGTCTCCACCTTCTTGCCAGTCGCCATGGGGAAAAAGACCCTCTCACCAACCTTCCCCCGTAATGGGGAGGAAGACCCAGATGCATTCTTTCCTGTGGCGGCGATGCTCCAGTTGCGGGCAAGGGAGAGGATGGAGAGCATGTCGTAGTTGCAGTCAGAGGACTCATGATGATGTTCTGACCACTCGCCATCTCGGTTGAGGAAGTGCTGCTTGACATGGCTCTTTCCTTTGGGGTAGGTGTACCACACTTCATCAACGGTGTAGTGCTTGCCTTCAAGTGAGCCTTTGCGGAAGTAGAGGGGCACGAGTTGGGGGGTGATGTAGGAGATGAGGGTGTCGCGCATGGTGAAGACTGCGTCGCACCGTTTGTTGCTGGTGAAGAGCAGGTCGTTGCGTAAGGCAGGCTGTCCTTTGTAGGTGGCTGACTTCATGGTGTAGTGTGCGGCACCGCATTTTACCCAAATGAACTTCCAATTAAAATAGAGGTCGTAGGTAAGGCTCTCGCCTGCCTTGAAAGCAGTGTTCTCGGTGGGACATTGTGCGTAGGAGGTGAGAAATGAGAATAAGAAAACTAAAAATAGGAGTATCGTCTTCATCTTAGTTTTCTTTCAGCAGTGTTGAATCATTAACTAAGAGGATGAGGCTGTCGGATGTGTTTGTTTGAGGCATTTCCTTTTGTTGTCCTCCGAGGGTAGGGGAGTTATATGCCAGATAGAGGAATGCAAACACGCATCCCAGTACGAGAATGCCGAGCAGGAGCGTGCCGAACATCATGTAACGGTTCAGTCGTGTGGCTTTGTTTCTCATTTATTCAGTATTTTTTTGTATTCGCTTTCATCGTGGAGCACTCGCAGGGCAGCCTTGATGTCTTCATCGTCTCTGATGGCATCTTCCACTTTGCCCGCCTGATAGTGATAGCGTTTGATGACTTCCTGCGACATGAGTCGGCAGATGTCCTCTTTGCGGCGATCCATCTCGCGGTCAAGGTTATGGGCAAACTTCTTCTCCAGTGCCTCAAACTCTTCCTTGGCATCCTCATAATAACCTTCGAGTTTGGCAATCTTTTTCAGTTCCTCCAGACGTTTCTCGCTGGTGCGGTCATATTTGAAGTTGCTGTCTTTCACCATCTGCTTGAAGTCTGCATAGTCTTTGTCGGTGATGGTCAGGTCTTTCACTGCTGAAATGCTGGGATGGCTCTGGAAATACTTCGTTCCCCAATCGGTCAGTGCATCGTCGTTGTAGAGGCTGACTAACAGGGTGGATTGGGTCGCCAGCGTACTTAGAGCCTCCATGGTGGGTCCTACGGCGAGGGGGTAATAGACTACTGGTGAGATGCTGTCGTGCTTTACCGTCACATCGGGCTTGATGCCACTGCCTTCGGTCACTTCGCGTCCACCTGCCGTATGGAAGATGGTCTTCGTGTTGTCTGTCTTCTCAGGGCGTTTACCCGTGGCACGATAGGTTTCAGCATCTTGACGGAGTTTCTTGTAATCGATTTTTTGGATGCATCGTCCCGAAGGGATGTAATATTTGGCGGTAGTCAGTTTCAGGCTGCCATTGTAGGGTAGTTCATGTGAACTCTGTACCAATCCTTTTCCGAATGTCTCAGTGCCCACCACCACAGCGCGGTCGAGGTCTTGGAGTGCTCCAGAAACGATTTCGGATGCGCTCGCCGTACTACCATCGACCAGAATGGCAAGTGGAATCTCAAGGTCAAGTGGGTCGTTATGGGTTGTGTAGGAGTAGTTGGCAGCCACCATCTTGCCTTTGGTTTCCACAATTTTCAGGTTCTTGGGAGTGAAGAGGTTAACCATGTCGATGGCTTCATTCAGCAATCCTCCGCCATTGTTGCGCAAGTCGAGAATGATGCTCTTGGCACCCTTTTCTTTCAGGTTGATAACCGATTTTCTCACCTCTTTAGCACATCCCTCGGTGAACTCCGTCAGACTGATATAGCCTGCATCACCGATGAGCCCTATGTATGGAACTGCTGTTTTCTTGATGCTGCGCCGTGTCACCTTGTAATCGCGTGTCTTTTTCTCGCCAGGGCGTTGTATTCTCAGCATGAATGTCGTGCCAGGTTCTCCGCGCAGCATCTCGCTTACCTCTGAGGTGTTTTTACCTTTCAAGTCAGTGTCGTCGATTTTCAACAGCACATCGCCCACTTGCAACCCCACTTCAGCAGCGGGCATGTCGGGATAAGGCTCGGAGATGATGACGGTAGAGTCTTTCCGCATGTGGATGATGGAGCCGATGCCACCATACTTGCCTGTTGTCATCATCTTCAGTTCGTCCATGCCTTCCTCGGGATAATAGACGGTGTAGGGGTCCAGTTCCTCCAGCATGGCATCAATGCCCACCCTGATGACTTTGTCAGCCTCTAATGAATCTACATAGAAGATATCGAGTTGACGGTAAATGCTGTTGAAGGTGTCAAGGTTCTTTGCCACAGAAAAGTTGTGCTCCGTCTGGGCAAAGGACGTTGAAAATGAGAGACTAAAAATTAAAAGCGAAAGAAACTTTTTCATGTTGAGTTTTTTATTTGTGTGCAAAGGTAAGGAAAAGTTTAGAGTTTAGGGTTTAGAGTTTAGGGTTTTTAACCATTCGGCATGTGTTTTTTACTCTCATTATACAAATTCCTCGAAACTCAAAACCCTAAACCCTAAATTTTATGCAAATTACTCTGAACCCTAAACTCTCAACTCTAAACTTTTTCGTACCTTTGCATCTATGGAAGAAAAGCAGCAGCGTCTCGTGCGCCGATACTACCAATACCTGAAACTGGAGAAGGGTCATTCGCCCAACACCATTGATGCCTATATGCGCGACCTCGATAAGTTCTTGCGTTTTCTGAAAGATGAGGGTAAGGATTTCTTGTCGATTGAGTTGGAGGACGTGCATCATTTTTCGGCTCTCATGATGGATGTGGGTATCCATCCTGCATCTCTCTCGCGCATACTGTCAGGTGTGAGGAGTTTCTACCATTTTCTGGTGCTCAGTGACGTGCTTGAAGTCAATCCCACCGAATTGCTCGAATTTCCCAAGAAACCCCAGCATCTGCCTGATGTGCTCTCGGTGGAAGAGATTGATGCGATTGAGGCCGTCATTGATCTCAGCCAGCTTGAAGGCCACCGCAACAAGGCCGTCATTGAGACTTTGTTCAGTTGCGGGCTCCGAGTGTCCGAATTGGTCAACCTGAAACTCAGTAACCTTTTTCTTGATGAGCAGTTCATCAAGGTGGAAGGCAAAGGTTCTAAGCAACGCTTGGTACCCATCTCCGAGAAAGCCATCCATGAGTTGCGGCTCTATTTCAAAAGTCGCAATACATTGTCCATTCCTCTTGAATATCAAGATTATGTGTTTGTCAGTTATCGCCGTAAGAAACCTCTCACTCGGGTGATGGTGTTCCTGATGATTAAGGAACTTGTAGCAAAAGCAGGCATTCAAAAGACAGTTTCGCCACACACTTTCCGTCATTCTTTTGCCACCTCTTTGCTCGAAGGTGGTGCCAATCTCCGTGCCATCCAAGCCATGCTGGGGCATGAGTCTATCGCCACCACTCAAATCTACACCCACATCGATACCTCTCATTTGCGTGAGGAAATCTTGGAGCATCATCCCAGGAATAGGTCTTAGAGTATAGAGTTTGGGGTTTAGAGAATTTAGAGGATGGGGATGAATGATCAATGGATGCCTCACATCTGGATTGTTCCTTGTTGAAAGAAGAAACTTGGATTTTTCACTTTTCACTCTTCACTTTTCACTTAAATTCCCTACCTTTGCACTCAAAAATCGAAAGAATATGTATGATGTGAAACTGGTGCGTGAGGATTTTCCCATCCTTTCGCGCGAAATATACGGTAAGCCGTTGGTCTATCTTGACAATGGTGCAACGACACAGAAACCCCGTCAGGTGGTGGAGGCGATGGTGGACGAGTATTACAACGTGAATGCTAATGTCCACCGTGGCGTGCATTTTCTCTCACAGCAGGCAACGGACTTACATGAAGCGAGCCGCGAGGCTGTCAGACAGTTCATCCATGCACGGAGCATGAGCGAGATAGTCTTCACGCGTGGTACAACGGAGAGCATCAATCTGTTGGCGTTCTCGTTTGGCGAGGCGATGGTGCATGCAGGCGACGAGGTGCTGGTGAGTGTCATGGAGCATCATTCCAACATCGTGCCTTGGCAGATGATGTGTGAGCGGAAGGGTGCACAGTTGCGGGTGATACCGATGAGTGATGAAGGCGAGTTGCGGTTGGATGCGTTAGAAGGGATGCTCAATGAACGGACACGCATTGTGTGCTGCACTCAGGTGAGTAATGTGTTAGGTACGGTAAATCCTGTGAAGGAGGTAGTGAAGATGGCGCATAAGTGGGGAGTGCCCGTACTGGTTGATGGGGCACAGTCAGTCCCTCATATGGTTGTGGATGTGCAAGATTTGGATTGCGATTTCTTTGCCTTTTCGGGGCATAAGGTCTATGGTCCCACGGGTGTGGGGGTGCTCTACGGAAAGGAAACGTGGCTGGAGCAGTTGCCACCCTATCAAGGTGGTGGTGAGATGATTCAGAAGGTGACGTGGGAGCGGACTACTTACAATCAATTGCCTTACAAGTTTGAGGCTGGGACTCCTGATTATGTGGCGACGCATGGACTGGCAAAAGCGTTGGAGTATGTGTCGGCATTGGGCATGGAGAACATTGAGACGCACGAACAGGCATTGACACGCTATGCACTGAAACGCTTGGGTGAGATTGAGGGCATGCAGATTTTCGGTAAGGCAAATGAGCACGATGCCGTCATCAGTTTCTTGGTGGGTAACATCCACCATCTCGACATGGGCACACTGTTAGACCATTTAGGCATTGCCGTGCGGACGGGGCATCATTGTGCAGAGCCACTGATGAGGCGGTTAGGCATTGAAGGCACGGTGCGGGCATCGTTCGCACTCTACAATACCACTGAGGAAGTGGATGCCTTGGTCGAAGGCATAGAACAAGTAAGGAGGATGTTTTGAGACATCCTCCTTCTTTTTATACCCTTTCCGATTCCCTCAGTCCTCTTACTTCCTATGCAAAGAAGAAGTAGGCAATGGCAATGGCGGCAAGGATACCTGCCAAGTCGGCAAGGAGTCCACAGGTTACGGCATGGCGTGTGTGGCGAATGCCGACAGAGCCAAAATAGACGGCAAGGATGTAAAATGTCGTATCAGTAGAGCCTTGGAAGATGCAGGCAAGACGACCTGCAAAGGAGTCGGCTCCATAAGTGGTCATCGTGTCAACCATCATGCCTCTTGCCCCCGAACCGGAGAGCGGTTTCATTAGTGCTGTAGGCAGGGCTGACACGAAGTCGGTGTTGCCACCGCAGAGTTCGACAAGCCAGTTGATGCCACCAATGAGAATGTCCATACCTCCGCTGGCGCGGAACACACCGATGGCAACGAGGATGGCGACAAGGTAGGGAATGACTCTGATGGCAGTGGTGAAACCATCCTTGGCTCCTTCAATGAAAGCCTCATAGACATTGACTTTCTTTACCATACCCGCTATGATGAAGAGGAGCATGATGCCAAAGAGGATGATGTTGGCAATAAGGGTGCTGACGAGGTCCATTGTCTCTTTCTCCATTTGGGAGAAGCCCCAAATCATGGCGGCCACCAAGAAGCACATGCCACCAAGAATGCCGAGCAGAATGGGATGGAAAAGATTGATTCGCTGGTAGAGGCTTACGATGATGATGCCTGCCAGTGTGGCAACGAAAGTGGCAAGGAGGATGGGTACAAACACATCGGTGGGTTGCGCTGCTCCTAATTGGGCACGATACACCATGATGGAAACGGGAATGATGGTCAGTCCTGACGTGTTGAGTACCAGAAACATAATCATGGGGTTGGATGCCGTTTCATTGAGTTTGGCGAGTTGTGCTTCCGAGAGTCCCTTCTTCTTAGCAAAGGCTGCATTTTGCTGTTCATTCAGTTCCTGCATGCTTTCCATTGCCTTCAGACCGAGAGGTGTGGCTGCGTTGTCCAGTCCCAGCATGTTTGCTGCGATATTCATGAAGATATGCCCGGTGGCTGGATGCCCCTTGGGAATATTGGGAAAGAGGCGTGTGAAGAGTGGACTGAGTGCTTTTGAGAGCAGATTGACCATGCCTCCTTTCTCGCCAATTTTCATAATGCCCATCCAGAGGGAGAGGACACCAGTCAGTCCGATGGAGATTTCGAAGGCTGTCTTGGCATTTTCGAAGGTGGAGCCCACGATATCAGCAAAGACACCCGTATTGCCAATGAAACACTGAATGATGGCGCATACGGCTGCCAACAGGAAGAATGCAATCCAAATGTAGTTTAGTACCATAAGTATAATTACAATTTGACTATTTACAATTTACGATTTTGCCATTTACCCTTTTACTTTTTGTCTCGGTTGGCAAAGATGTTCGCCAGAATTGTTCCGCTGATGCTGTGCCATGCACACGAGATGGCACAAGGCACCACAGCCATTGGGTTTGTTGCCACAAAGAAGGTCATGGCAAGGTTGGTGCCCAGACCCGCATTCTGCATGCCAACCTCGATGGAGAGTGTACGCTGCTTCGCCACGGAGAAGTGGAACAACTTGGCCACAGAGTAGCCAAGAATGTATCCGATGGTGTTGTGGCAGAACACCATGCAGAAGGTGAGGAGGAAGAGTACAATGCCGTTCTCCACCAACGGGTCGTGTACGGTCGTGATGACGCCTCCTACGATACAGGCAAGGCTGGTTACCGATACACCTGGCATGCAGCCTTGAATCTTTTTGAATACGTCCTTGTGTCCCAGCCACAAGTTAAGAAAGAATCCGATGGCTATCGGGATAATGGTGACAATGAGAATCTGTTGGAACATGCCCCATGCATCCACGTCCACTCGCTCACCGGCCAACCAGAGCACCAACAATGGGGTGAGCATCGGTGCAAGGAGTGTCGATGCACATGTCATGCCCACTGAATAGGCGACATCTCCCTTGCAGAGAAACGACATGATGTTGCTTGACACACCACCTGGACAACATCCCACTAAGATGATGCCTATCGCCATAGCCGTGCTGTATGGTGCGAAAGCGGGAACTTGACTGAACAGCCACGAGAGGGCGAAGGCCACCAATGGCATGATGGTGAATTGAGCCATTGCGCCGATGAAAATGTCCATCGGACGCTTTGCCAACAATTTGAAGTCTTCGGGAGTCAGTGTCAATCCCATGGTCAACATGATGATGCCGAGGATGACAGTCTGCGTGTTGCCTTTTACCCATTCAAAGAGTATGGGGAAAAAGAATGTAACCACAGCGGTGAGGATGACAAAAAGACTTGCCTTACCACTGAGCGTGTCGCTGATAGCTTTGAGAACCTTATACATAATTATATAGATATTGTAAATCGACTGCAAAGGTAGTAAAAAGTTAGGAGTTAGGAGTTAGGAGTTAGGAGTTTTTGGGGATTTAGTTTCTACTTGCCGCAAAATATAAGAGCGGTTCTGCTCTATAGTGTGAACAAAACCGCTCTTCTGTCAGATTCCCCTTTGGGGAGAAAACGTGTGGATTACCTTACGTTCAGGCTCTTGCCAATGTAGGTGACGGTCTTTTCGGTGCCGCCGATGATTTTCACACGGAAGGTGCGTGACTGGAGCATACCGGGGAAGGATCCGTTGCGCTTGCCAATGGTGAGGGTCTTGTTACGGTCATTCCATGTAAGTTGAATCGTGCTATACTGTCCCTTCTCGTAGTTGTAGTTGTCGCCTTCGTCTTCGTAGAGGGTGAAAGTGGCGTCAGCACCAGGATAGACCACAAGTTCAAGGTTGTCAAATTTGTTTTCATTGGCATACTGCACATCAGGACCGAGTGGAAGGATGGAACCAGCCTTGATGTAGAGTGGGGCATGGCTGAGAGGTGCAGCGGCTGAAACTGTTTGTCCGCCATCGAGCCGAGTGTTGGTCCAGTAGTCGTACCACTGAGCACCTGCGGGCAGATAGACGCTGAAGGTCTTGGGGGCAGTCCAGTCAATGGGAGCGTAGGTTTCGCGTTTCAGGTTCTGCTTGTCCCATCCCGACATTGGGTCGGTCTTGACAATCTTCTCCTGTGTGTAGAGTGGGTCAATGACTGGGCAGACGAGCACGTTATGGCCAAACAAGTATTGGCGGTTGTTGTTCCAAGTCTGCTTGTCAGCCTTGAAGTCCATGAAGAGCGCCCGCATGAAGGAGTCGTTGTTCTTTGTCACCTGCCAGGACTGGCTATAGATGTAAGGTAGGAAACGGTAGCGGAGTTTCACTGCATCGACCAGTGCATCATAGACTGGTTCACCCTGCTTGCCGAAGTAATAGAGTTCGCGATATACATCTGCACCGTGGCTGCGCATCATGGGGGTGAAAGCACCGAACTGCATCCAACGCACATAGAGTTCCTGGTATTGTGGATTGCGGGTGGCAGAGTTGTGGCCTTGTGTGCTATAGGAACTAGCAAAGAAGCCACCGATGTCGGCATTCACGTTAGGATTGGCGGTGAGGGTGTAGTTGAGGCAGATAGGCACTTGTTTGCGGAAACTGTCCCACGAGGAACCGATGTCGCCGCTCCAAGTGTTGGCGCCATAGCGTTGCTGTCCTGCGAAATAGGAGCGGGTAAGGATGAAGACGCGCTTGGTGTCATCGACAGCGCGCTGGCTGTCATATACACCGCCCACTGTCATGAGCGGGAAAGCGTTGCGCACACTGCGGTAACTGCCCATTGCTGTAGGCTGGTCGCGCTGCTCTTCGGTGAGGTTCATTTGGTCGGGGTCGGTCGAGTCCATCCACCAAGCATCAATGCCCATCTTGTGCAGTCGAGTGAGGTTTTTCCAGTAGATGTCGCGGGCTTCCTTGCTATAGACGTCGTAGCAGCGCACACCGCTCGGGTAGTCCATGCGTGGAGGCCACTGCGAAAGTCCACTTTGAGGCCATGTCTGGAAGTCGAGCAAGAGCCCCTTTTCTTTCAGTTCTTTAAATGCCTTGGTTTCGGGACCGAAGGATGCCCAGATAGAAATGCTCATGTGAGCATTCTGACGGTGCACCTCATCAATCATTTCTTGTGCACGGTCAAACTCAGGGTTGATGAACTCCATGGCATTCCAGTTGTAGTTGCTTCCCCAATACTGCCAGTCCTGAATGATGCCGTCGAAAGGTACTTTCAGGTCGCGATACTTGTGTACCACCTCCAGCAGTTCGTTTTGCGATTTGTAGCGTTCGCGGCTCTGATGGAAACCGTAGGTCCAGAGAGGGAACATGGGCACGCTTCCGGAAAGGTGGCGCATCTCTGCAATCACGCCATCGGCATCGCCACCATAGATAAAGTAATAATCGACCATTTTGCCCACTTCCGACTCCAGTTCGATGCTCCCAGCCTGTCCTTCTGTAGGGGTGACGAGATGAGTGGGGGAATAGTTGTCCCAGAAGATGCCGTAGCCCTTGATGGTTTGGTAGAAGTGGGCAAAGTCTTCGAGATTGCTCTGTTCCATGCGTCGGTTTTCGCCTCTCTGGCTCATCTTGCCGTTTTGGAGAAGCCCGATGCCATAGATGCTTTCGTCGGCATCGACGGTGAAAGTCTGTTTCACACGGAAAGCACCCGTGTCGGGACCCTTCGTGATGGGAGTGAAGGCACAGTCGCCCTCACGGGTGAGAAGGTTGCCCCTGCTGTCAGCAAAGGTCACCTTGCCATTGTCAACAGTCACGGTGAGCGCTGCCGACTTATAGACGGTGGCTGCACCTTGTTTCGTTTGGCTCACCTTCACCTGTTCGGGCGAGGCGACGACCACGAGCGATTTCTTCTCGACGTTCTGTCCGTTGTCCTTTACAATGCGCACGGTGCGCGGTGTGTAGAATTCCACAGTCTGTGCGTGAGCCGTGAATGCAGTAGAGAGGAATGGAAAGATTGAAATGAAAAATGTGAGTCCTTTTCTCATGATTGTATAGTTTTGGTGAATAGATATTTCAGATGCAAAGTTAGCCCTTTCGTTCGTTTTCGGGGGAACGGTGAGGAAGATTCAACAGGATAATCTCGTTGATTTTGGTGAGCAGCCACGTTGAATCAACAGGATACTATTGTTGATTTCCTCGTAAATCAGAAGGGTTCTTGCCGAGGTCTTCCTGGAAACACTTCGCCATGTAGGAGGCAGAACTGAATCCAGACCGCTCCGCCACCTCCGTCATGGTGAGCGAAGAGCCCTGGATGAGTTGAACGGCATGATTAACGCGGATGCTGCGCATGAAGGCAGTGGGTGTCCTGCCGAGCATGGCAGTCATTTTCTTGTAGAGACCCGTGCGGTCCATGCAGAGGTCTTGCGCCAATCGTTCTACAGTGTAGTTAGGAGTGGCGAGATTTTGCTCCACAAGGCAGGTGGCACGGTCAATCAGTTCGTGGTTGATGGGTTGACAGTTGACAGTTGGGAGGTGACAGTTGGGAGTTGACAGTTGACAGTTAGGGTTAAGGTCAAGGTTAAGGTTCCTCCTTCTTTGATAGAGCCAGAACCAGAGGATGGTCATGAGGCACACTGCGATGAGGATGACAGCCCAGATGCTTCCGACCGAAAGGGAGGAGGCAAGGCCGGAGGGTGCAGAGGGACATCCCTTCAGCAATCCGTGGTCGTAGGAACCAATCCACACGTAGCCTTCCCTGTCGGTGTAGATGGTGTTGAGGCGGCTTGACGAGATGTAGGAGCCATCTTCAGTCATCACCTGTCCTACCTGTTCCGCCTTGCGCGAGTTGAGGTCAATCCTCCACATACCGTCGCGGCTCACGATGTAGGCGGTGTTGGCATCAGTCTGCGAGATGGTGTGCAGACGGTTGGCGCGGAAGATTTCAGTCCATCGGCGGGTATGGATGTCAAATTCGAGACAAAGTTTTTGGTCGATGAGTTGGTAGAAGCGTCCGCGCAGAGTGTCAGTGATGACGAGTGAGGTGATGGCAGTGGAGTCGAGCGACGCCTTGGCAGCATAGAGTAGGTGACCATCTTGATGGCAGGTCACGGTTCCGTCGGCATAGAAACGGTAAAGCTTCCCCTCCATACGTTTGAGGTCAAGCAGCAGGTTGGTCGTGTCTTGGTGGATGAAGAACACCTCGCCTTCATCATCCACATACACATCATCTGCTGTGTCAGGCAGGCAATCGGTGACGAGGCGTAAACGTGAGTCGTAGCACCAGAGTTTCTTGTAATCCTTCACCCACAGGCGGTTCTGTCGGTCGGCATAGGCATGGTAGGCACCCCGATACCCCGTCAGCGGGTGGGAAGAGAGGCTGTCCTTCTCAATGCTTTGGCAGGTGTGCCCATCCCATAGGTCAATACTGTGGGGCGTGGTTGCAGCCATTCTGCCGTCATGCAGTTGCAGGATGTGTAGTACACAATTGTCGCTGAGTCCGTCGGACGTGTCGATGGAGGTAAACATGAACTGTTGCGCACAACAGGTGATGGTGCACAACAGTCCGATGATATGTACGAACGTCCGTTTCAATTATTTGTTGAAGATTTTCTTGCCGTGTTGAATGAGAATGCCTTTGGTGGTGCCAGTGACTGGCTTTCCGCTCAGGTCGTAGGAGATGCCGCCAGTCATAGCCTGCTTGCCCCTTTCTGCAGTCGGGGCATCGATGCCTGTGACGATTTCCTCGGAATCCTTAGAGCGGTTGCCCGCATAGTCAACCGCCTTGACCTTGTAGAAGTAGTGCTTGTCCGCCTCGGCAGAGTTGTCGGTGAAAGACGTGGCAGCGATGCCGCGTCCGATGGTGTTGTATTCGGGTTCCTCACCCTCCGTTTCCGGAGCGTCGGCACGAAGGACGATGTAGGTGAGCGGGTCGTTGTCGGCAGGGGCGGTCCATGAGAGTTCCATGCCTTCAGCCAGTTGCCCAACGGCCAGACCGGTCGGTGCAGCCGGGGCTCTGGTCTCAACTTTCGAGTCAATGGGTTGCAGGCGCCAAAGGAAAGCAGCCTTTGAACGAGCCGTGGGTGATGGACCCTCTTTCAGACGCACCTCAGCACCCGATGTGGTGGAATTGGTGCAGTAGAGATACTTGTTGGAGAGTCGGCTGATGATGTAATAGTAGCCATCCTGTGCATATTTCAGATACCATTGCTCGTTGGCATCGTGGCCAGCGTCGAAACAGATGACGTTGGCTTCGTTGTTGAGATTATTGTTGAGCACGTTCAAGTGGGAGTTCTTGTCGGTGGTGACATTGTCGATGAACCAATAGGAGATGTCGCCAGTGGTGTAGCCAGGGGTTACTTTCCACTGTTGGGATGTACTTGAGACAAGCAGGTTGGAGGTCGTAGCCTTCGAGGTTCCTGCACTGGTGAGTACCTTCCCGCTGTATTGATTCACGATGAGATAGGTGCCATTCACCACACCAGGTGCCACGTCCTCGCCCCAAGTGATGTCGAATATGCGCTCGGCATTGATTTGTCCTTGTTGGTATCCTGTGCCTCCAGGCACTTCAAACACATATCTCCTTGTAGGTCCGTCGCCATTGAAATAGACATCTCTGTCCTTGCTGACAAAGGCGAACGTGGAGGTTTTGGCTTGACGCTCGGATGAACCTAAGTAGCCATGCACCTCACCTGTCGTGTTGTTGCGATACACTGCGCCACAGGTCCACGCTGACGGGTTCTCTCCATAGCCGAGGCGCACACCTTCGTTGGAGTCGAGGCAGAACTGTCCACGTGCTTTCGAGTCGAAGCCCCACCAAATGCCGTTCTTCATGCCGTAGTTGACACCCACGATTGCTTCACCCACATTGTGCAACTCGTCGGCAGTAGCCACTTTGCCGTTCCTTTTCACGCGGGTGAAGAAGTTGGCATAGTTGTCAAACGAACCTGCCAACTGGTGCGTGTTACCCTCGTCCAGATAGTCTTTCAGATAGTTATACCACGGTAAAGCCCTGTCATCGTTGAGCGTATTACCGCCACAAATGCGAATGTCCTTGAAGAAGTCGTCAGCCCTGATGAGTTTGGCAATGGCGAGAAAGTCCTTCTGTGCCTGTTCCTCGCTTGTGGCTTGTTCCCACACGTAGTCAGGTTCGTTGAAGGGCGAAACGCTTACCACCTTCAGTCCCTGACTCTGCACATACTGCACACTCGCTTTGATGAGTTTGTACCATTCCTGGGGTTGGCCTTGGTAGTTCTTCCTGCCCGTGTAGTCTCGTGCTTCAGTATCTTTCTTGTTGCCATTTTCATCAATGGGGCAGAACAGTGCCTCGTGGTCACAGTTCAGGTTCACCTCTTTCGTTCCCGTCAATTTGATGAGGTCACAGCGCCATTTCAGTTTTTTCTGTTGGCGTTCAGTCAACGTGTAGGTGCCGTCGCCATTGTCCGTGACGAGGTCATTGGGTTGGAACGACACACGTCCTGTGGCAAAGTTTCCCTTGCCGATGTGGGCAATGCCGCGGTTCACATTGAAATCCCAGTCCCATGCGGTGTCCATACCCCAGTTCACGTTGTATTCCTTGCCTTCAGATGACAAATCAAAGACGATCTCCACATCGGCCTTTTGTGCGGCTTTCGCATAGTCTGCTCCTGTTTGTGCGAAGGAAACTGATAGTGAGAAACTGAGGGCTAAAACTGATAGTATTCTTTTTCCCATATTTGTTTTGGGTTGTATTGGATTAGTCTTGTAAGTGTTTTTTGCTGAAAACGGTCTGGTGTTTAGGCTGTTTATTGTGCCTTCTCGTCCAGATAAGAGTCTTTGAATCCCAAAAAGTACAGCACGCCATCCAGCCCGATGGTGTTGATGCTCTGCTGGGCATTAGCCACCACACGGGGCTTGGCATGGAAGGCGATGCCCAACCCTGCTTGCGAGAGCATGGGCAAGTCATTTGCCCCGTCGCCCACAGCAATGGTCTGCTGCAAATCGACCTTCTCCACCTGGGCAATCAGCTTGAGCAGTTCAGCCTTGCGGTGACCATCCACAATCTCACCCACATAGTTTCCTGTCAGATGCCCCGTCTCGTCCACCTCCAGTTCGTTGGCATACACGTAGTCGATGCCATAACGCTTCTGGATGTATTCGCCAAAGAATGTGAAACCGCCGCTCAGGATGGCAATCTTATAGCCATACTTCTTCAGTACATACATCAATCTGTCCACGCCTTCTGTGAAAGGCAAGTTCTCTGCAATGTCACGCATCACGCTCACATCCAGTCCTTTGAGTAATTTGCATCGCTGGGTGAAACTTTCCTTGAAGTCAATCTCGCCCCGCATCGCACTCGCCGTGATGGCAGCCACTTGGTCATACACCCCGTGTCTCCGTGCCAGTTCGTCAATCACCTCCGTCTGGATGAGAGTCGAGTCCATGTCGAAACAGATGAGTCGGCGCATCCGTCGATACATGTTGTCGGTCTGGAACGAACCGTCAATTTCCAACTCGCTCGACATCTTCAGTAATGCTCCGTGCAAAGCCTCCTTATCTTTCGGAGTGCCACGCACGGAGAACTGGATGCATGCTCTTGTCTTCTCTTTGGGGTGCTGAATGCTGGCACGTCCAGACAGACGCTTGATGCCATCGATGTTCAGCCCCTGTTCCGCAATCAATCGACTCACAGCCTCAATCTGTCTTGCCCTGAGTCGTCTGCCCAGCACCGTCAGGATGTAGCGGTTCTTTCCCTGCCTTGCCACCCATGCCTCATATTCATCCATCGTGATAGGTGCAAAACCAATGTTCACGCCTAGTTCGCTTGCCTTGAAGAGCAGTTCCTTCATCACATGTCCCGACTTCTCCTCAGCCACACGAATCAGGATGCCTAAAGATAGGGTGGAGTGGATGTCTGCCTGCCCGATGTCCTGAATATCCACATCATATCTTGACAAAATATCCATAATGCTTGCCGTCAGTCCAGGACGGTCCTCACCAGTGATGCGCAACAGTATTAGTTCTTCCATACAGATAGGTTCTTCTTTGTTTTTGTGCAAAGATAGTGTAAAAAAATGAGTTAGAAAGAGAAATGGCGGAAAAAAATGAAAGCCCCATGTAAATGAGGCTTCTCGTTGTTCTTTTTTAACGGCTATTTCATACCCTCGGATAAGGTCTCCTTCCTCCCCCTCCTGAATCGATGTGCTTTATCCCCCTAAACCGACGTGCCCCATGTCGGTCAATCGACGTGCCCCACGTCGGTTTTGGGGTGGGCGAAGAGGGTAAAAGCACAGAGTGCCTCTTGTTGCGGTAAGACAAAACCTAAATATGCAAAACTCCTTCATTGAAGTTTCGGATGCTTTCTTCAACAACGAATATTCCGAATTTATACAATGCACAATGCACCTAAAGGTGCAACGAATAAAAACGAATGCTGAGTGTAGCCATTCGATTCCATTCGTAGCCGCTTGCGGCATTAGGGAAATACATCTTCTCGCCGCATGGTAAATTAGAATGATTCGTTTTATTCGTTGTTGAAAATGAAGCGTTTGGAACTTCCGAAACTTAAACTCCTTCAAATATGCTCCTTGTTCACTTCATCGTAACGTTGGCTACCGTCGAAGTTACTTCGTTCGGACATAAAGATGAAAAAATCTTTCTTTCATTTTGTATTGTACTCACTTAATTGTAACTTTGCATCCAAATTCAAAAAGAGATGTAGATTTATGGCACAGAAACCAAGCATACCTAAGGGAACGCGTGACTTTTCGCCTGTGGAAATGGCGAAGCGTAATTATATCTTCAACAGCATCAAGGAGGTGTTTGCCTTGTATGGTTTTCAGCAGATTGAAACTCCTGCTATGGAGAACTTGTCCACACTGATGGGCAAGTATGGCGAGGAAGGCGACAAACTGCTGTTTAAGATTCTGAACTCGGGCGATTTCCTGCATGGCATGACGGCAGATGAGGTGGCTAACACGAGTACGTTGAAATTGGCGGCAAAGTTTTGCGAGAAGGGACTGCGGTATGACTTGACGGTGCCGTTTGCCCGTTATGTGGTGCAGCACAGAGAGGAACTGGCATTGCCGTTCAAACGCTATCAGATTCAGCCTGTCTGGAGGGCTGATCGTCCGCAGAAGGGCAGATACAGGGAGTTCTACCAATGTGATGCTGATGTGGTGGGCAGTGACTCGCTGCTGTATGAGGTGGAGATTATCCAAATGATTGATGCCGTGTTCACAAAGTTTGGCGCACGGGTGTGCATCAAGGTGAATAACCGCAAAATCCTGTCGGGCATTGCTGAGATGATAGGTCAGGCTGATAAGATTGTGGATATTACGGTGGCAATGGACAAATTGGACAAGATTGGTCTGGCTGGCGTGAATGCGGAACTGGCAGGGGCAGGTGTGCCTGCTGAGGCGATTGAGAAGTTGCAGCCTATCATCGAACTGAGGGGTACGAACGAGGAAAAGTTGGCAACGATGAAGGAGGTGCTGAAAGATTCGGAGACGGGTCTGAAGGGTGTGGAGGAACTTGAATGGATTTTGCACACGTTGAAAGTGTCTGCTGGTGTACTGAAGAATGAGGTGGAACTGGATTTGACGCTGGCGAGAGGTCTGAACTACTATACAGGTGCCATCTTCGAAGTTAAAGCGTTGGATGTGGAGATTGGCTCCATCACGGGGGGCGGCCGCTATGACAACCTGACGGGTATCTTTGGTATGCCAGGATTGAGCGGTGTGGGCTTCTCGTTTGGTGCTGACCGCATTTTTGATGTACTGAACCAACTGAATCTCTATCCGAAAGAGGCAGTGGAGACAACGAAGGTGCTGTTTGTGAACTTTGGCGAGAAGGAGATGCAGTTCTGTATGGGTGCGGCTGCGCAGTTGAGAGCAGCGGGCGTGAGTGTGGAGATTTATCCTGATTCGGTAAAGATGAAGAAGCAGATGAGTTATGCGAATGCGAAGGCCATCCCATTTGTGGCGATTGTGGGCGAGACAGAATTGGCAGAGGGAAAGGTGAATGTGAAGAATATGATGACAGGTGAGCAGAGCCTGATGACTGCCGAGGAGATGGTGAAGCAGTTGACGTGAGTGTCTGATATTAGCGGATACAAATGATGAGGGTGTGTCAAATTGACCACAACGGATTAAACGGATTTCACGGATTAAACGGGTTTTGTAAGTCTCCGACTATCAGCATGGCTTCAATCCGTTTAATCCGTGAAATCCGTTGTCTATTATACAATCTCTGTATTTTGACACACCCTCCTCGTTTATATGGTTGAAGAAAGTGAGCACTTTCTTTTTTATGTCATAGAAGTCTTCAGTTTAGTTGTTGAGTTGCTGCTTGGCAGCCTGAAGATTGATTTGTGTAGTGACACTGCTGAGCAGTTTCTCCATGATGATAGGCTTGTTGATAAAGTCGTTGGCACCAAGTTGAAAGCCCTTAGAGATGTCTTGCTCAGAGTTAAGTGCGGAGAGGATAATGATGGGCAGGTCCTTGGTGTCGTCGGCTGCACGGAGACGGCGGATGACTTCAAACCCGTCGATGCCAGGCATCATCAGGTCGAGCAATACGAGGTTCGGCTTCTTTTGTGCGATTGCATCGAGGGCGGCTTGACCTCCATTGGCGGTTCGAATCTCAAAAGTGTACTGCGAGAGCATCTTCTTGATAAGAAGGATGTTCAATGGAACATCATCGACAACGAGGACGGACAGACTGTCCACGTCGATTCCAGGTGTGATGTAGTTGTTCATATTGGTATGTTTTTTATTTTTATTGTTGTGTTCCTTGTCTTTTACATATCTTCGATTTCATCGGCGGCAGCTGGTGCAGTCGTTGCTTCCGCATTGCTGCTTGCCGTGTCGTCGGGAGTTGGAGAGATATATTCCATTTCTTTGATGAAGTCGTCGATGGTGGATTGGTTGCCTTGCAGTTTCATGTAACTGTAGCAGATGGTCTCGCCGGGCTTGAGGATGGATGCCGCTGCTCGGAGCGTTTCAGACATCATAACTTGGAAATTGATGATTTCCTCCTCGGTGTCAATACCCTTGTGCTCGCGAATGACTGAACCCACATAGGTGATGTTGTTGGCTGCCGATACTTTGTTGTTGGGGAAGTAGAGACAGACAAGTTCGATACCCTCGGGACGTATTGGCATGGTTTCGTCTTTTTCGTTGAGTATCCATATTTTCCCGACTAACAGGTCGCCTTCGATGTTGCCAGAGAATTTCTGCTCGGCAAGGAGTCGGATGCGGCTGACGAATCGGTTGTATTCGATGTAGTTGTCGTAGAACTCGGTGTAGATGGTGAATCCGATGTTTGGAGAAATGATGGATTGCTTTCCTTCGGATGTGATTTCATAGACATTGAAGTCTTGTGGTATGAGTTCTTCGACATCGTGAAGTTCGTTGCAACTGGTGCAAAGAGTTTGTGTCTTGGGTTCGATGAAGGTGTTGCCACAAGTGTTGCAGGTGTAGATGATTGCCGGACGGTCATAGTCCATGCCAATGTGGTGAAGAATCTTGTGACACTTGGGGCAGCGCAACTGCCCACCGAAGTTGTAGGTGTGCTCGGGTGTGACGTTGGCGCAACGGAAGTGGTGGATGACTTCTTCTGTCTGCACGGATGACTGCCCGCACTTTGGACAAGTCTTGATGTAGAGCAGGTGGGAGTGGAGGCAGTTGGGACAAAGGAAGACTTTGTTGACGAACTTGGTGGCCCGGAAAAGTCCCTTCTCGGTCATGGACTGAAGGAACACAAAGAAATCGGTCAGTTCGTATTGCCCCAATCGGTAGAAGAGGTCAAACACGGGAATGGTATAGCCTGTGGATGCTGTGACATCGAGTTTGGGCTCGAGAACTGTCTTCTTGCGCGAGATGAGATAGCGGGTCAAGCGAATGAAGAACTGATTAGAAGACATGATGGGGTCTTCAGTCGCAGCAAGACCTATCAGCGTGTTGTAGTTAATGATGTTTTCGGTGGTAGTGAGTACCTCCATATCATTCCAGTTGTCGGAATAGCCATCGATAATATTATCGTAGCTGCCCATTTTCCCTTTGAGGGAAGCGGCTACAAAGAGTGGCTTGTAACAGCACTTGGTGGAAGTGATAGGGTTGATGCTATTTAAAATAGTCTTGGTCTCTTCGACAGAATTGTTAACGATAAAAACGAAGTCAAAGAGATATTCAGGGAAGTCGGGACTCTCATCAAGCGCAAATGGGCTGTCAAGCAGGAGTACCCGTCTGTCACCGTCATTATTTTGGATAGTTATCATACGCTTTTATGCGACTTAGGTTGTTATTTTAAAGTCTTTTCCTAACAAGGGCATTCCTTAACTGAAGAACTTCAGTCCATCAGTCAAGTTGCAAATTTATAATAAATTTTTCTAAAAAAACATTTTCAACACTTTTTTTTTCAAAAAATGTTATTTTTCCCCACTTTTATGTGTGGTAAGAGGCTTGTTTAGTCTAAATAGCCTGCATTCTTGAGTTCTCTGGCGGCTATGTCACATTCGTCCCACCATGCTTGTCCAAAACGTCGGATGAGAGGTTCTTTGAGAAATTGATAGACGGGAAGATGAAGGGCGGCTCCGAGTTTACGGGCGGGTTGGCAGACGTCCCACTTGTGTACATTGACTGCGGTCATGCCGCCAACGGTGGAGAGACGGACGGGGTAGAGAGCGCAGGATATGGGTTTCTGCCAGTGAAATTTGCCGTTGCGATAGGCGGAATCAATGGCGCAAAGGGCACAGGCACCCTCATGCTTGGCAAAGACACAGTCTTTCCCATTGATGATTTGTGTGACGAGTTCCCCCTCCTTGTCTGGGTAAACAACACCTTCTTTTTCGATTTGTTGCTGTGCTTGAAGCGGCAAGTCTTCGTGTAGCTTCTCGTAGGCTTCTTCGAGCATCTCCACTTCATCGGGGGTGACGGGGGCTCCGGCATCGCCTTCCACACAACAGAGGCCATGGCATTTGTCGAGGTCACAGCAAAAGAATTCTTTGAATAGGTCGAGCGAAACGAGTGTGTTGAGTATTTCAATCATGGGACAAGGGTGGGATGGGTTGTGAGCCACTGACGGCTGTCTTTCTCGTCTCGGGCAAGTTGGAGCCTCAAGGCGTTGAGTGTGTCAAATTCTTGTTCTTGGCGCAGACGGTGCAGCAGGCTTATTTGGAGCGAGGTGCCGTAGAGGTTTCCCTCGAAGTCGAAAATGTGTACTTCAATGCTGCGTTGCTTGCCGTTATGCAGGGTGGGGCGTGTGCCTATGTTGACCATGCCGTATAGGGTTGGAGGGGTGGGAGTTGAGAGTTGAGAGTTGAGAGTTGAGAGTTGACAGTTAGGGTTGAGGGCTGAGAGTTGACAGCTCACCAGATAGGCTCCGTTCATGGGTATGAGTTTGTGGGGATGCACTTGGAGGTTGGCTGTGGGATAGCCTATTTTTCTGCCGTTCTGGAATCCCTTCACGACTCTGCCTTGCATGTGGTATGGATAACCTAAGATGCTGTTGGCTGTCTGTAGGTCTCCCTGGAGCAGTGCCTGGCGTGCTTCGGTGGAGGAGAAGCTCGTCTGGGTGGATGTGGTCAGTTCCTGGCATTTGATGAGTTCGATGCCTAGGTCTTTCCCGTAAAGCCGGTAGTCTTCGAAGTTTTTGTGGTCGTGTCCGAAGTGGTTGTCGTGACCGACCAGCAGCACTTCCACTTGCAGTTGTTCTTTCAAGATGGTGCGCATGAAGCTGTAGGCGTCCATTTGTGCCAGTTCGTTGGTGAAGGGGATGAGTGCCACTTTGTCTATTTCGGTCTTTTTCAGGAGGGCTGTCTTTTCTTCTGCCAACGTGAGCAGTTGGGGATGGAAATCGCTCTTGAGCACTTGCATCGGATGGTTGGGAAAGGTGACCACCGTCGCATCGAGTCCTCTTTGACGTGCATGGTTCACTACCTGCCGAACCATGAACTGATGGCCTTGATGGACTCCATCGAAGGTGCCTATCGTTGCCACGCAGGGTGATGTGGGTGTATGCTTTCCTATGAGTTCCATTTCTTGTTTCTACAGCGGTTTTGCAAGTTCTCAACTCCTTTTACTCCAATAAACTAAAACTTGCGAAAGTTGAATTATTTCATTCTTGTGAATGTTGAGTCGTTCCTATTTGCAAAGACGGCAGTCTTCGCATTTGTCAAGTTCGCCACGGAAGCGTTTCTCTACCTTGACATAGAGTTTCTGGCGCAGTGGCTCGTATTTGATTTGGTCGATGACTTGTCCCATGAAGGCGTTCTTCAGCAGGGTGCGTGCTTCGGGCTCGGGGATGCCACGTTGACGCATATAGAAGAGGGCTGCCTCGTCCATCACACCGACTGTGGAACCGTGGGCGCATTTCACGTCGTCGGCATAGATTTCGAGCATGGGTTGGGTGTACATGCGGGCTTCTTTGCTGGCGCAGAGATTGGCGTTGGTTTCTTGTGAGGTGGTCTTTTGTGCTTCTTTCTCTACCAAAATTTTGCCGGCAAAGGCTCCGACTGATTGGTCATCGACCACATATTTGTAGAGTTCGGTGGAGGTGCACTGTGAGGTTTCATGACGAATCAGTGTGTTGTTGTCGATGTGCTGACTTCCGCTGCCTATGGCGCATCCGTTTAGTGTCACCTCGGAATGTTCACCGTGCAGACGGACTTCGCAGTGGTTGCGGGTCTGTCCGTTGAAGAGGGTGAGGCTGTTGTGCTTGACGGTGCAGTCGCGGTCTTCATGGATGTAAACATTGGAGAATCGGTTGCATAGCGGTGTGGTCTCTTCTATTTCGTAGAGGTCGAGACGGGCTCCGTCGTGGCAATAAACCTCTATGACTTGTGTGGTGAGGTAGTGTTGCCGGTCAGCGGCGTGGTCGTTGATGATGATGGTGGCATCGGAATCTTTCTCCATGACCACGAGAATGCGGCGGTTCATCATGGTGGCTGCTGTTCCCCTGAGCCAGTGATCTACGAGAATGGGGTTCTCGGCTCGTTCGCCTTTGGGCACATGGATGAGCAATGCCTCATGCACCAGCGCGGTGTTGAGTGCTGTGATGGCATCGGCGGGGTTTGCCACCCGATGATAGTAGGGGGTCACGTCGATGGGTGCATCTTTAATATTATAGATGTATGTCGAGGGTCGAGGGTTGAGGGTCGAGAGTTTGGGGGTGAGGGTGATGCCGTAGTTAGGAGCGAATGCTGTGGAGACATCAGTGTATTTGTAGTGTTCCACTTTCTGGGTGGGAAAGCCCATGTGCAGGAATTGGTTGAAGGCGTCATCTCGGACGGCGTTCAACACGGCGCAACTGCGTGACTTGATGGTCTCTGCTGCTGCGTGATAGAATTCTATGTATTGCTGTTCAGCGTTCATGCCTGTTCCTCCTTGAGCCAGTCAAATCCTTGTTCCTCAATTTGCTGAGCCAATTCTGCCGTGCCTGTCTTCACGATGCGTCCGTCGATGAGCACATGCACAAAGTCGGGACAGATGTAATCGAGCAAACGTTGGTAGTGGGTGATGACGATGGCTGAGGTCTTGTCTGTACGGAGTTTGTTGAATCCCTCTGCCACTATGCGCAAGGCATCCACATCGAGCCCAGAGTCTGTTTCGTCGAGAATACAGAAGTTGGGCTCGAGCATTGCCATCTGGAAAATTTCGTTGCGCTTGCGTTCTCCGCCGGAGAATCCTTCGTTCACTGAACGGTTCATCAATTTCTGGTCTATCTCAACGAGTTTGCGCTTTTCGCGCATGATTTTCAGAAAGTCTGTCGATTTGAGGGGTTCCTTGCCCTGTGCCTCCCGTCGGGCATTCACTGCTGCACGCATGAAATTGGTCATACTCACTCCGGGTATTTCGATGGGTGCCTGAAAGGACATGAAGATGCCCGCATGAGCACGCTCCTCTGTATTCATGGTGAGCAGATTTTGCCCGTTGAAGGTAATGCTGCCCTCTGTCACCTCGTAGGCAGGATTGCCCACTATGACATTCGAAAGGGTGGACTTGCCTGCACCGTTGGTACCCATGAGTGCATGGATTTCGCCATCACCAATGGTCAGGTTGACTCCCTTGAGTATTTCTTTGTCGCCCACTTTGGCGTGAAGATTCTTTATTTCTAACATGATATCAAGTGCAATTTACCGTTATGTTCAATTCCATTAGTGCAGCCTTATCCGACAGTCCCCTCAAGTGAGACTGAGAGGAGTTTCTGTGCTTCGACTGCAAATTCCATGGGGAGTTTGTTGATGACCTCTTTGGCATAGCCGTTGACAATGAGTCCGACGGCTTCTTCAGTGGAAATGCCTCGCTGATTGCAGTAGAAGAGTTGTTCCTCGTTGATTTTGGAGGTGGTTGCTTCATGCTCCACTGTGGCGGTGTTGTTGTGGATGTCCATATAAGGGAAGGTGTGTGCCCCACACTGACTGCCCAGCAGCAGCGAGTCGCATGATGAGTAGTTGCGTGCCCCGTCTGCATGCTTGCCCACTCTTACGAGTCCTCGGTAGGAGTTCTGCGACTGGCCAGCCGAGATGCCTTTGGAGATGATGGTGGAACGTGTGTTCCTGCCCAGATGAATCATCTTGGTGCCAGTGTCGGCTTCCTGATGGTGGTTGGTGACAGCCACACTGTAGAACTCGGCTTGGCTGTTGTCGCCTCGCAGCACGCAGGATGGGTATTTCCATGTGATGGCGGAACCTGTTTCCACTTGTGTCCACGAGAGTTTGCTGTTCACACCTCTCAAATCGCCCCGTTTCGTGACAAGATTGAGCACGCCTCCACGTCCTTCTGCATCGCCGGGATACCAATTTTGAACTGTAGAGTATTTCACCTCTGCATGATCCATCACGACGATTTCGACTATGGCGGCATGCAATTGGTTCTCATCACGCATCGGAGCCGTACATCCTTCCAGATATGACACATACGAGCCTTCGTCGCACACAATGAGGGTCCGTTCAAACTGTCCCGTGTTTCTTGCATTGATGCGGAAATAGGTGGAGAGTTCCATGGGACACCGTGTGTTCTTGGGAATATAAACAAAAGACCCGTCGGAGAACACAGCGCTGTTCAAGGCTGCAAAATAGTTGTCTTTGGGAGGCACCACACTGCCCAGATATTGTTTCACCAAGTTGGGGTGATTTTTCACTGCTTCGCTGATAGAGCAGAAGATGATGCCTTTCTCCGACAGTTTCTCCTTGAAAGTGGTCTTCACTGACACAGAGTCCATCACGGCATCGACTGCTGTACCCGAAAGGGCAAGACGCTCCTCAAGCGGGATGCCTAACTTGTCGAAAGTTTTCATCAGTTCAGGATCAATTTCCTCCACGCTTTGGGGACCTTTCTTCTTGGCGGTAGGGTCAGCGTAGTAGGAGATGGCCTGATAGTCTATTTCTGGCAAATGCACATGCCCCCATGTGGGCTGTTGTTGCGTCAGCCAATAGCGATAGGCCTCCAAACGGAACTGCAACAACCAGTCTGGCTCTCCCTTTTTCTCGGAGATGAGCCTCACCACATCCTCGTTCAATCCCTTCTCTATAATTTCAGTATGTACATCAGTGGTGAAGCCGAATTCGTATTTCTTCTCCGCGATGCTACGTACAAACTCATTCTTCTCAGACCCGTTCCTCTGTCCGTTTCCTTGTCCGCTCATGCCTTTTTCTTTGTGGGGTTGATTTTCTCCTTTGCCTTATCCACCACAGGTTTCAGACCCGATTTTGGCTCACATCCGTTAGCGATTTCCGCTTGGTCGGTCACCAACAGGATGTCAGGGATGACAACTTGCGTGGCATGCTTCATCTGATAGTAGAGTTCAGAACGCACCCCCAACTTCTGTGGCTTAAAACCTGCATTGCTGCCAATGAAATCGAAGATGTTGAGTGCTATGCTTAGCATCAAGGCATAACAAACTACACCGACCAATGCTCCGACAATGCGGTTAAGGAAGTTGAGTTTTAGTTTCTTGAAGAACTCAGTGAAGAAAGCGGCAAGCCATCCCAGTGCAATGGGCACAACGATGACTATGAGCACGAAGGCGATGAGTCTTCCGAACCCAATGCTGGCGCCTGTCTTATCTGCCAAGAAATCGCCAAACTGATGATAGAGCGTGGCGGCGATAAGCAAACCAACCGCCACACCCAGAAAGTGAGCCACCTGCTTGAATGCGCCTTGTTTGTACCCAATGACAGCACCTACAATCAGCACAATATAGATGAGTATGTCCATACCTGGATTCTAATTATTAATTACTGAGTCCACTTGAAAAAGTGCTTTTATGTCCGTTGCCCCTTCAGGGCTTCTTCTAATTGTTTGACTTTCAAGAAAGGGTTTTACCCCTCCCTGTGGTCTTCCGTCCCTTCGGGACTTTTTCAAGTGGACTCATTTCTTAATCTTTGCAAGTTTTACTTTATTGGAGTTAAAGAAGTTATAGGAGTTATCGCTCCGCTGAGGAGTTAAAAGCCAATACCCTGTGCCAGCATCACATTTGGCTTTCACTCCTCTAACTCCTTTCACTCCAAAGAAGTAGAGCATTTGCAAAACTTGAACCAATGATCAAATATCAAAGTTTTGTCTTTACTTCTACTTCCGTATAAGTTTCGAGCACGTCACCTTCGCGAATGTCGTTAAAGTTGACGATCGAGATGCCGCATTCGAAGTCGCGGCCAACCTCCTTCACGTCATCCTTGAAACGTTTGAGGGCAAGGATTTCTCCTGTATGCACCACAATACCGTCGCGCACCACACGCACCTTGTCGCTGCGGTGAACCTTTCCTTCCGTCACCCAGCATCCAGCTACGGTTCCCACCTTCGTGATGCGATATACCTGGCGCACATCCACCTGTGCCGTAACCTCCTCTTTCAGCGTTGGAGCCAACATGCCTTCCATGGCATCCTTCACTTCTTCAATGGCATCATAGATGATGGAGTATAGACGAATGTCCACGCCGTATTGTTCTGCCAAACGACGTGCGGCAGCTGATGGACGCACTTGGAAACCGATGATGATGACATTCTCGGAGGCATGGGCCAGTTCCACATCGTTCTCACTGATTTGACCTACAGCCTTGTGGATGACATTCACCTGAATTTTCTCTGTTGAAAGCTTGATGAGGGAGTCGGACAGTGCTTCGATAGAGCCATCCACGTCGCCCTTCACCACCAGGTTGAGTTCCTTGAAGTCGCCCAGTGCGATGCGGCGTCCCAACTCGTCAAGTGTCAGACGGGTTTGGGTGCGGAGACCTTGCTCTCGTTTCAATTGCTCACGTTTGTTGCAGATCTCGCGGGCTTCCTGTTCTGTTTCCATCACATGGAAAGTGTCACCTGCTGTCGGTGCACCATTCAAGCCCAGAATTACTGCTGGTTCGGCGGGCAATGCCTGTTCGATGCGCTGACCGCGTTCATTGAACATTGCCTTGATACGGCCATAGTGTGTTCCTGCCAAAACGATGTCGCCTTGATGAAGTGTACCATTCTGTACCAACACCGTAGCCACATAGCCACGTCCTTTGTCAAGGGTGGACTCAATGATGGAACCTGTTGCCTTGCGATTGGGGTTGGCCTTGAGATCAAGCATTTCAGCCTCGAGCAACACCTTGTCCATCAGTTCCTCTACACCAATGCCCTTCTTCGCACTGATATCCTGGCTTTGATATTTACCTCCCCATTCTTCGACGAGCAGGTTCATGGCTGAAAGTTGTTCCTTGATCTTGTCGGGGTTTGCCCCAGGTTTATCAATCTTGTTAATGGCAAAGACCATTGGTACGCCCGCAGCCTGTGCATGGGCAATAGCCTCTTTCGTTTGGGGCATCACGTCGTCATCGGCAGCAATGATGATGATGGCGATGTCGGTCACTTGGGCACCACGGGCACGCATGGCTGTGAACGCCTCGTGGCCAGGGGTGTCGAGGAATGTGATCTTGCGGCCATCCTTCAGTTTCACCTTGTAAGCACCGATGTGCTGGGTGATGCCACCAGCCTCGCCGGCAATCACATTGGTGTTGCGGATGTAGTCAAGAAGTGATGTCTTACCATGGTCAACATGTCCCATGACTGTGATGATGGGGGCACGTCTTTCGAGGTCTTCCTCTTTGTCTTTCTCTTCTTCAATAGCATTGGACACTTCGCCCGATACGTATTGTGTGGTGAAACCAAACTCCTCAGCCACGATATTGATGGTTTCGGCATCCAGACGTTGGTTGATGCTCACCATCATTCCGATAGACATACAAGTGGCAATGACTTGATTGACAGATATATCCATCATCGTCGCAAGTTCGTTGGCAGTTACGAACTCCGTGATCTTCAATACCTTGCTTTCAGCATTCTCGGCCATTTCCTCCTCTACCATTCGCTCGTGGATGGCATGCCGCTTATCCTTGCGGTACTTTACGCCCTTCTTCTCTTGCTTGGCTGTGAGACGAGCCAACGTTTCTTTTACTTGCTTTGCGACTTCCTCTTCACTCAGTTCCAAAGGTTTTGGAGGTTGCTTTTTCTTGTTCTTCTTCTTGCTTGGAACCTGTTGCTGAGTTTGCTGATTCTTAGGCTGCTGAGCATTGTTCTGACTGCTCTTGTTCCCTTGTTTTTTGCCTTGTCCCTGTTGGTTCTGGGCATTGCCTTGTTTAGCAGCAGCATCAATGTCGATTTTGTTGCTGTTGATACGGTTGCGCTTTTTCTTTTGGGTGCCACCTTGAGCGTTTTGTCCTTGTGCGTCGCCATTTTGGGCTTGCTGGCGTTCCTTGCGGCGTTCAGCCTTACTCTTACGGTCTGGACGTGTTTTGCTGTTCAGACTTGAGAGGTCAATGAAACCTACCTGCTTGAATTGTACACCGGCCTCGGCTGGTGCGGCAAGATGATAGATTCCATTTTCGTCTTGTTCCAAGCGGTCAGCAGGTGAGAGCTTCCCCTTCTTCTTGGGTGAGGGCTCCTCTTTCTGAGGCTGCTCCTGAACAGAACCGGTAGGTGTTTCCTTGTTTTCAGCGGCAGTTGATACTGGGGCTACAGTCTCTTCCTTCTGTGTGGCAGGAGCAACCTCTGGCTCTTTGGGTACAGAAACAGGCTCCTTTACCTCGTTCTTAGGTTTAGGCTCCTCTTTCTTCTCCTGCTTGGGCTCAGCCTTCTTCAAATCGTTGATATTGCCCACGATTTTGAGTTGAGGCTTCTTTGCAGCCTTTTCCTTTTCGATGCGTTCTTTCTCAAGGCGTACTTTTTCTTCACGAGCAGCTTGCTGGCGCTCCTTTTTCTCTTGGAGTTCCTTCTCTTTCTGATTTTGTATCTTCTGCTTCGTTTCAGCGTTCTGCTTCATGTCCTCGCCGAACTCCTTTTGGAGCAGTGCATATTGCTCGTCCGTGATCTTTGCATTGGGTGTAGCATCTTGTAATGCCATACCCTTCTTCTGCAGGAATTCAGCCACGGTGTTGATTCCTACATTCAGTTCCTTTAATGCTTTATTGAGTCTTACTGCCATCTACTCATTTACTATTTTACGGTTTACGATTTTATTCTTCAAATTCAGCCTTCAAGATACGGAGGACCTCATCTACAGTGTCTTCCTCAAGGTCTGCTTTTTCAACCAGCATTGCACGAGGTGCATCAAGTACGCTCTTGGCGGTTTCCAGACCTAATGCCTTGATGGCATCAATAATCCAGGGGTCGATTTCATCCTTAAACTCATCCAGATAGATATCCTCTTCGTCGGGCTCTTCACCATTCAGTTCGCGGAAGACGTCGATGGTGTAGCCTGTCAGCATACTTGCCAACTTGATGTTGTCACCATTCTTTCCGATGGCAAGGCTCACTTGGTCTGGCTGCAAATAGACTTCAGCCTTCTTCTTTTCCTCGTCAAGTGAGATGGAGGAAACGGATGCGGGGCTAAGTGCGCGTTGGATGAACAGTTTGATGTTGTTGGTGTAGTTGATAACATCGATGTTTTCGTTGTGAAGTTCGCGTACAATGCCATGAATACGGCTACCTTTCACACCCACACAGGCACCTACTGGGTCAATGCGCTCGTTATAACTTTCCACAGCGATTTTTGCGCGTTCACCAGGAATGCGGGCAATGCGTTGCACTGTGATAAGACCATCGTTGATCTCTGGAACCTCTTGCTCCAAGAGGCGGCGCAAGAAATCGGGCGAGGTGCGTGAAAGGATAATCTTCGGGTTGTTGTTCAGATTATCCACACGGAGCACTACGGCACGTGCCGTTTCACCCTTTCGGAAGAAGTCGCCAGGGATTTGTTCATTCTTGGGTAAGAGAAGTTCGTTGCCCTCGTCGTCGAGTAGCAACATCTCGCGTTTCCAAACCTGATACACCTCACCGCTGACAATCTGTCCAACCTTATCTACATACTTGTTATAGAGGTTGTCATGTTCGAGGTCAAGAATTTTGCTTGCCATCGTTTGGCGCAATGTAAGGATGGCACGGCGACCAAACTTGGCAAACTCCACCTTCTCACTCACTTCTTCACCGACTTCGAAGTCCTTGTCAATCTGTTGCGCTTCCGACAAACTGATTTCTGCGTTCTCGTTCTGCAGCTGTCCATCCTCTACAACGACACGGTTGCGATAGATTTCAAAGTCTCCCTTGTCTGGATTGACGATGACATCAAAGTTCTCGTCTGAGCCATAAGTCTTCTGCAACACACTGCGGAAACTGTCTTCAATTACGCTCACCAACGTGGTTCTGTCAATGTTTTTAGTCTCCTTGAAGTCCTTAAATGTATCAATCAAGTTGACACGTTCTGAATTTTTTCTAGTAGCCATTATTTTATTTACTTTTTACGATTTTACTTTTTACATGTTCTTCATCCTGCTACGACGAAGAATAGAGCAGGGGATACTGCTATTTGAAATCAATAATAGCCTTCACCCACTTTACGTCTCCAAAGCCAAAGGACTTGTCAACTTCGACCATCTGTGGACGCTTCTTGCCTTCTACATGTTGTTTTTCCAACACCGTCACCACAAATCCTTGCTCGTCAGCGCTCTTCAGAGAGCCTTCCATTTTCTTGCCGTCAGCCGTCAGCAATTCCACATCATATCCAATGGAATTGATGTATTGCTGTAGCACTTTAAAGGGCTGCCCGATGCCTGCAGAGCCTACTTCCAACTCGAAGTCTTCCACGTCGCGGTCGAAATGTTCTTCAATGAAACGGCTCAATTCGCAGCAGTCTTCAATCCACACGCCATCCTTATGGTCTATCTCCACTGTAATCTTGTTCTGCTCGTCCACAGAAGCATCCACTAAAAAATATTCCTTGCCCTCTAACCATTTGAGAGCCAGTTCCTTCACTTTGTTCTTGTCAATCATATATTGTCAATTGTGAAATATCTGTCATGCATTAAAAAGAGGGAACTTTTCAGTCCCCTCTTTCGTTTTCGGTGCAAAGGTACTACAAAAATCACACAATACAAAATAAAAGGATTGTTTTTTTCATTTTTGTTGCTAAAATGCGGTCTGTTTGACCGACAATCCCCCTTTTATCTGTGGAAGAAGCCTTTGCGACGGCACTTGTCTTTTTACTCCATATTATATAATATGTGTGTGATTTTTGAGTTTACTCTGCTGTTTTTCCCTCGTTTGCCAGCTCATTCTGTCTTCTCAGCCATTCTTCCTTCGTCCGGCTCCAGCGCTTATGGGTCCAAAGCCACATCTCGGGATGTTTCCTGATGTCCTCTTCCAGAAGTTGGAAGTACCTGTCGGTCAAGGTGTTTTCAGGCACGGAAGCAGGGTGGTCCTCCATGGGAATGATTTCCAGATGATAGTACCCTCGTTTGGGACGGCTCATGCGACCGTAAGTCATGAAGGCATCGACTTTGCGGGCAATGTGCTCTGCGCCAATGAAGACAGCCGAGTCGTGGTTGAGGAAGGGCACAAAATGGTGGATGCTCGCCCACTTGGGCTGCTGGTCACTGATGAAGCCGATGGTGTAGTTGATTCCCTCCTTACGCAGTTGGAGGATGCGACGGAAGGTTTCTTTCATCTTGATGTTGACACCGCCATACTGCCCGCGCAGTTCTATGAAAAGCTGGTCCGTCAAGTCATCACGTAGGGGATGGTAGATTTGTCCGGAACGTCCCCATAGCTGTAGCCTGTAGTTGATGGAGGCAATCCATTCCCAGTTCCCGAAATGACTCAAATACAAGAAGTGCAAGTTTTGTCCAGCCTCGTGGCGTTTCTTGATTTCTTCGAGTCCACCGAACGTCATCCGGCGCATCATTTCCTCTTTCGACATTGTGAGCATCTTGATGTCCTCGAAAAAGTTGTCACATAGCTGATGATAGAATTTCCGTTCGATGTCTTTCAATTCTTTCTCACTCTTTTCTGGGAAAGAGGTACGCAGGTTCTCACGCACCACCTTCGTGCGGTAGAACCTCCTCACGAAGAAGCAGATGAAGTCAGAGAAGACGTAAAGAACGGGGAGTGGCCAGATACTGATGGTCCAGAGCCATCCTTTGAAGATTTTGTATTTAAGCATATTGTTGAATCATGTTTATTGCCTGCTGGACAATCTTTTCAGGCGCGATGTCCATACATCTCATATCATGAAACTTACATGGTTTCTTTCCGTAGATGGAACAAGGGCGACAGGCTAAATCAATTTGTATTTCACTGTCAGGTTTCTGTCCATAACCGGAGAATCCTGCCTTCGGGTGGGTGGCTCCCCAGATAGACAAGACTGGTGTGCCAAAGATGGAGGCAATGTGCATGTTGGCAGAATCCATCGAAATCATCAGGTTTAGTTGTGACATGAGCAACATCTCTTTTTTCAGTCCGCCCATCTTTCCACATACGCTCATAATCCGCCCCTGTGCATCTTCCCAGGCTTTAAGAATGTCTCCCTCTTTTTTGCCTGCTCCGAAGAGCAGCACTTTGCACCCGTCCTTTGCCAGCAAATTCACCACTTGCTGCATTTTGTCCAATGGGTAGATTTTCTGTTTGTGTGCAGCAAAAGGTGCCACACCCACCCATTTCTCTTCTGTCGTTTTCCGTCCGACAACATTTCTCATCGATGCGAAGTCTTCATTCCGCAAGTCAATCCTCATCTTTTGAGTCAGGTCGATGGAGAAGCCCAGCGAGCGGAACACTTCCGCATAGCGTTCTATCATGGGTGTCAGGGCTGCATGCGTCTGTCCGTTGCCGATCAGTTCTTTTTTCTCCTTACGACCCTTGTTCACCTTCGCCACTTTAGTGCCCGCCATGGCAAAGCAAGTGCGGATATATTTGGAACGGAGCACATTGTGGAGATCCGCCACCGCATCAAAATTCCCCTCCTTCAGCTTGTTGTAGATCTTTGTCAAGCCGATGATGCCATCCTGCTCATCAAAGTCAATGCCCCTCACCTGCACGTTGGCTGGCAGCCATTCAAACATGGGCACAAAACGTGTGCGTGTCAGCATCGTGATGCGCAAGTCGGGATGCTGGGTAGCAAGGGCATACAGCACAGGCACCGTCATGGCAGCATCGCCCATCGCGCTGAAACGCATGACGAGCAACCGCTTGATCACCTTGTTGTGTGGAGAACTGAACATGGGGGCAAAGGTAGTGAAAACCGAGCGAAGAACAAAATAAATCCTGATTTAACGTGAGTTCGATATAACAAAATTTGTTTTTTTAGTGCCTCTGCGAGGCAGAAATCATACAAATCTATTCAAAATCTCTCAAAATCTCATTTACTCAATTATCGGAAGTTATATAAACCACTCACAGATTTCTGTAACAACGAACCTTTAGCTCGGCGTAGCCAATAGAACTAATGAAACGAATCTTTTTCTTTTCAATGCCGTGGGACGGCAACGAAGGAAAACATAACCAACCATTTCCAGACAGGTATAGCTTGAATGGTGATGCCGTCTTCTACAATTTGCTGTTGTTTTTCACCGATGACAGTCTTAATAATCTGCTTGTCCATATCTGAATTCTAATGTTTACTTTGCAAAATTAGCAAAATATTCTAAACTATACCTGATAATAATCATCAAAACCCCTCGTATTTTGCGTTTATTTAACATTTGGTCTATTGGAATATGTGTATCTTTCCGAATCACTCTCAATACTTGTGTTTGCATTATCCACTTATTCCATTTTCTCCCTACGTGCGCACCGTGCGCATTACATTTCGCGCACCCAGCGCATAATATTACGGGCACTCAGCGCGTATTATTTCGTGCTGAGTGCCCGTCTTTGAGAGTCAAAGGGTTATGTTCCGCAGCCCTTTTTTACTTCGCCATCACTTTCTTCGTGGTTCCATTCTGATACTTGATGATGTTCACACCTTTCTGCAATGCCTCAACAGGCTTGCCGTCTACGGTGTAGATTTGGTAAGTGCCATCATCTGCAATGACATCCTCAATGGCATCTATAAGAGTGAAGCTGCCTGTGACAGTCACATCCTTTGCAGGCATGGTTTCAGGAATCTCGCTCCATCCGCTGAAGGTGTAGCCTTCCTTGGTCGGTGCTGTTTCTGGTGTGATGTCTGCCCCATATTCCACTTCTGCAGTCTTGTATGTCTCGCCGTCCACCTTGTATGTCAGGGTGTACTTGTTGACGGTGAAACTGCCCATGATGATCACATCCTTGGCAGGCATGGTTTCAGGAATCTCGCTCCAACCGCTGAAGGTATAACCCTCCTTTGTCGGTGCTGTTTCTGCTGTGATGGTGGCTCCATACTCCACTTCCGCCGTCTTGTATGTCTCGCCGTCCACCTTATAGGTCAGGGTATACTTGTTGACAGTGAAGTTGCCCGTGACAGTCACATCCTTCGCCGGCATGGTTGCGGGGATCTCACTCCATCCCGAAAAAGTATAACCATCTTTTTCGGGAGCTATCTCTGCTGTGATGTCATTTCCATAATCCATACGGATTGTCTTGTACACCTTTCCATCCACTATGTAAGTAAGTTGGTATTCACCTTTGGAGAATGACCCTGTGACAGTCACATCCATTGCCGGCATCGTTTCAGGAATCTCACTCCAACCTGAGAAGGTATAACCTTCCTTGGTCGGTGCTGTTTCTGGCGTGATGGTGGATCCATACTCCACTTCCGCCGTCTTGTATGTCTCGCCGTCCACCTTATAGGTCAGGTTGTACTTGTTGACGGTGAAGCTGCCCGTGACAATCACATCCTTTGCCGGCATGGTTTCAGGAATCTCACTCCAGCCAGAGAAGGTGTGACCTTCCTTTGTGGGTGCTGCCTCTGGCGTGATGGCGGCACCATACTTCACTTCCACCGTCTTGTATGTCTTACCGTCCACCTTGTAGGTCAGGGTGAACGGGTCTGCTTCCACGATGGTCAGCGTTCCCTTCACATACGAAATGCTATAGTTCTCCGCTTCCGCACCATCCACAGTGATGTCATAGGTGCCAGCGTCACTCCACGATGTGGCGGCACAGGCGGCAGCGGGCTGCTTCTTCAGCACGTCCCTGGTGTCGGCGTTCTTGAAGCCGTCGTAAGACACCTCGAAGGTCGGCAATGCCTCACCCTGCTTGATGACATAGCTCTGTGCCGTAATGGTCAACGGGGCTTTCGTGACGGTCAAAGTTCCGTTCACGTAACTGTCATCCTCATTAGTCACGCTCCCCTTGCTGATGACAATAGGATATGTACCAACTGGAGAAGTAGCTGTTGCCTCACAGGTAATGTCTGGCGTCCCTTCCACTGTTGCCCCTTCTGCCGTGTAACCGAAAGTCGGGTTCACCTCACCATAATTACGGGTGTAGCTTCTTGCCGTCAACGTGACGGGTGTGTGCTTTTTCACCTTGAATGTACTTTCCACATCCATACCCGCATACTTGTCAGCCATCTCGCTGGTGCCCAGTTTAATGTTCTTTATAGATACGCCATATTGCCCCTCCGGTGCTTCTTCTCCAACTGGCTTCATCTTGATGGAGAATGCCTTACCGCTTCCTGCCGCAATACCGTTCCCATCCAAGAAGTAGCAGAAATACCGCAACGTGCCTGTCGCCACTTCACGTGCCGTCACCGTCATGCCCTGAGCCCTTGCTTCCAACGATACATTGCCGTCAAACGGTTCATACACCTCATGCGGATAAGTCACGTCAAACTGCAAGCCTGTGATGGGGTCGTAGGTGTTCAGCGACACATCAATGGTCAGCATATCTTCCACAAAAATGTCAGCAGTTTCTATTTCCATGTAGTTCGGTGCAAACCTACTGCCCGTCACCTGCACGTTCCACAAGCGTTGTCCCGGGTCGTTGCTGTATATCTGCATGGTGGCATTAAAGGGCTTCTGCTCTATGCTGCCATACATCACTGTCACACTCTTGCTTCCATATACAGGCACTTCCAACGGCATCGCCTCCTTCACCGCCAGGTTCTCATTGTCAAACACAATGCGGCTCACGGTCAAGGGAGCATTCCCATTATTTTTAATGGTGAAAGTCTTCTCACAGGCATCCGTCACCGACACAGCACCGAAATTCATTGAACGACCGGCATTGATGTGGGGACTGCTGATATTGACATGTCCGCCATAATGGGCAGACAGCACATCGGTGGTGACGCCCTTGATTTGTGCCGTCAAGACCGCCTTCAGTGCTTTGAGCGTCACACCATTGCGTCCACTCAATTTCACCTTGAAGGACGCTATCTCTCCGTCATTCCTCGAAAAAGCGGCATTCGTCGATGAGTAGCTGATGGCACGCAACACACCCTCGTTCAGGGTTGCCAGCACTGTGTGGTCAGCCTTGCGGTCAGACAGGGAAAAACTTCCATCTACATACTTCAAGGCATCAGGCAGGGCAAACTCGAACTGAAAACCCGTGATGTCATCCATGTTGTTCATGGTCAGATGGATGGTTGTCTCTTCATCGCTCACACCCTCTGCATCCTGCACATGCAGTTCGTTCACGGCGAACGGGTCTGCCTTCAGCGTGATGGTGTTCAGCTTTGAGATATTGTTGCACACCACCTGCATGGTGCGCTCCACACTGCCGCGCTCCGTCGGCTTGTAGGTCACATTCAGCTCTTCGGTGTCTCCCGCAGCGATGGTTAACGGAAAGCTGGTCGTGCTTGAAAATACGTTCACATCCGAGAAGTTCAGCGCTGTGATGGTCAACGGTTCATTACCCACATTCGTCACCGACACCGTCTGCGTGTAGGTGTCACGGATGGGCACATGGCCGAAGTCCACCTCCATGTTGCCATATTGAGCCTTGGCCGTACGGATGCTCACCTCACCATTCTGACATGTGGCAGTGGTTGATTGGCCGTCGCTCTGGGTCAGCATCGTCTTCGAAGGAGCCAGTGCAATATCCTTCGGTTCTTTGCCCAACTTCAGGTTGAAACGCACCACTTCACCGCTGGTGCCGCTCAGTGCTGTCATGCTCAGTGAATAGACCATCACATTCAGCACACCATTCTTCACACCTACAGTTGCCTGATGGGAAGAGGCACGGCTACCCAATGTAGCCGAGCCTTCCACCAGCGTCAATGATTCGTCCAACGGAATGGACAGTTGCAAGGCTGCCACTGCATCGCTGTTCTGCAGCGACACGCTCACTGTCACCTCCTCGTTAGGTGCTCCACGTACTGACGAGAGCGACACCACGTTGTCTGCACGAGATGCCAGCACTCCCATCAGTACTACGACTAATAATAATATTCTATCTTTCATAAAAAGAAAACTCCATATAAGCATTCATGAATAATTCGTGGCAATTCATGGTCATTCATGTTTTTCTTTGAACAGAAATTATCACAAATAGACCACGAATTATTCATGATTATCTTTATCATTTCACGACCTTGATTCCGTCAACAATATACACACCCTTCGGCAGACGCTGTAAGTCTTCAGCCGAGCCTGCCACCTTCTGTCCGTTCAGGTTGTAGATGCCGTGCGTGGATTTCGTGAGGGTCGGAGTCAGCATTTCGATGGCAGTGACGTTGCCGGCCTCTGCCGTCACGTTGCCGCCCATTGTGTCGCTCAGTCGGATGCTGCGGAGTTGTGCATTGCCGATGTTGAGCAGGGCGTGCTTACCTGCAGGAATGGTCTTGCCGCTCATGTTGTAGCCCAAGAAGAGGTAATCCTCATCAGTGAGCCATGCTGAAGCGTGCTCGAAGCCATCCAGCGTGTTGAGCACTTCTGGAGTTTCCTGTTCGGGTGCATTCAGTTGCAACTGGACACCAGCCAATTCCACAGGGCTCTCCACATAGATGATGCCGTCTTCCACCGTGTAGGTGGCGACAGCCTCCACACGTGCCTTGGCTCCAGCGCTCGGATTGAGAATCTTCTGGATGATGCCCACCACGTCAAGGATGTCAATGTTGCTGTCCGTGTTCATGTCGGCTGCCTCAAAGATGAAAGGCTTAGGCTCCATGCCTGCTGCGTAGTTGACGGTAGTGATGACATCCGCCACATCCACATCGCCAGAACCGTTGGCATCGCCGAGCGTGGAAGTGAGAGGTGTGGCTGCCACTACGTTCGATGCGTCAAATTCCTGCAAGTCGGTGCTCAACACCTTATACATATAATAATAGGTCTCGCCAGGTGTCACATCGTAATCGGTGTATTCGGTGGTTTCAATATCCACAATGTCGGTATTGAGGCGGATGGTGTCGGCATTGGCCTCATCGTCCAAAGTGTAGCGATAGACATTGAAGCCCATGGCGTCCTCAAAGTCGTTTTCATCGTTGTTCCATGTCAGTGACACCCGTCCCATCTGTGCTTCTGCAGCAAAGCCGCTTGCCATCGAACCAGCCGCATTAATTTGGATATTGAAGCGTGTCTTCTCATAAGGAATTTCAAAGTATTCATTATCTTCTGCACCATACACGTAGATACGGTTTACGCCATCACTCTTTGTTTTGCCTGTGACGGTCTTGTAGGCAGTGTAGATGGTTCCATCTTCGTTCCAACTTCCATCCTCGTTTACAACATTCTGAGTGTAAGGATCGCGGACACCAAATGAGATTTGTGGAGCCACCGCCTTATTCATTGGACGGTTAAAGTACACTTCAAACTTATGCTTGCCTACGCCAAGAGGGGCTAAATCTTCATATTCATCTTGTGCGTCTTTGCCATTGACAACAACCTTCCAAACAATGCCATGAGCCTCAGCGTATGGACGTGTTGGCATATTGCTAAGATCTATTTGACCATATGTAGTATTCGGTGCATTTCCCAATTCATATATGTAGGGACGAATCATGTCTATACTACTGGTACCTAAGTAAGATGGGGCATTTGATCTATCAATTCGTGGTGTTTCTGAGTCGATGGCTAACATGTATTTTTTACCAAAATATTTTCCTGTTTTATGGCATGTGTTATAATTATCCCTTAATTCCGCAACACTATTACAAATATAACTTTTTAAGTACCTGAGCAACAAA
>SAMEA3663015__coassemble_160_pt1 | contig 43001 bp, 31 predicted proteins | sample SAMEA3663015__metabat2_low_PE_019 | metagenome-assembled genome bin SAMEA3663015 (sample SAMEA3663015) | pig gut metagenome | biome: pig gut; feature: pig-associated habitat; material: faeces | place: France | collected 2012
ACCAGCGATGAAGAAGCCAGTAGAGGAAAGCTTTTCCTCCCTCGAATATCGCTTCCTCAATATGGAAGCTATCCAATCACTCCATCAAAACAACGAACAATCACTTCATTATAATAACGAAGAATTATGAAAAGAACTTCTTTGAAGGCAACACTCGCCTTACTTGTCGTGGCAACTGCTACCTCGTGCTATAACCTTGTTCCAGAAAACACGGGAGCACTCACCTCTGCCGACATCTACAGGGGCGAGGGGAATGTGCTGAAGATAGACAGCTTAGTGGAATACATCAACTCGCTCGTGAAGGAGAAGGAAAACCTTTTGGGCGTACATCCATCCACATCTCAGAACTTTGTGACAACAACCTACAGCTATGGAGGAAAACACACCAAGGAAGTGACCATATCGTGCAACCTCACCCAGATACCCGATCGTCCCATGGAATTGACGGGAGACACCAAGAAAGATTCTACCAACTTCTTTTGGACACACTACTACAGAGAGCAGGGATTGTTGTATCAGCAGGTGTATGACGTGATTTCGAACACCTGCAAGCTGCTAGCAGATAATGTGAAGGAGCAGAACAAGAGCCTGTGGGAGAGACACAATGAGGGGGCGGACAGTGTGTTTTATTCCCTCGCCCTGAGAGAATATCCGCAGGGAGACACGTTGAGAAGATGGAACAGTCAGTTTGGTTCGGATTACAGCAGTGCTCCAGAGCTGGTGTCATTCTCTTATCGCTCCACTCCCGACCTCGACGCGCCGTCGCTCGCAGGAGGACAGGCTCTGGGGCGTCACAAGGGATTTGGAAGTTTCACTTATACATACACTCCTGACAGCGTGTGTGACAATACCCACGAATTGCTCGACAAAAAGGAATTCGGCAAGCTCGTCAAATCGGTCCTCAAGCAGAAGGGAATAGAGAGCCGTCCCTTCTATCTCAGCCACGACAAGGACTGCCCCAAAGTGTCCATGTGGGCTTTCTCTCAGGAGACGACGCCGATGGAGATGATTTACATGAAGGAGGTGCAACCTTATTCAGAGTCGTTGGGCAGACACATTGAACCAGCGTTTTCGGAAACCAAAGGCACCATCTACACCATCAAGTCGAAAGAACAGATGGATGCCGTGCTTCATCAGCTGGAGCAGTGCATCTGGCAATATCTCGACAGGCATCCGCATCTGTATTACAGATTCACCCCTGACACACCGATTACAGGTGACATGTATTACACCAAAATGGATACTTATTTCACTGCCGACCAAAGGACGCCTGTCTATGAAGAATCCTCCATCATCCTGCACCGTACCCGCGACGAGTTCCACATTCTGGTGCTCGACACCACCGGCGATTTCTGGCTGCCTGCCGAATGGCCCGTCGTCAAGAGTTGGAAGAACGGCAAGGTCACATACGCCCGGAAGCCCAAACTCACCAAGAAGGAGTTGAGGAACTACATATCCGGCACCATGCATCATCAGGGTAGCTATACGGCATGGGAAGATTCTTCCATCATCAAGAAGGACAAGAAATAGCATGTTTTCTTCTTGGCAAATAGTGAACTAATAAAAGATTTAGAAAGGAAGAATATTCCATCATTAGGCGATGCAGGGCTGGGAAGTCCTGCATCGCCACAGCTTTGAACAAAATAGACAATATAAAGAAATGATACAACTCCAGAAGAATACGGAATAGTACTGATTTTTGTCATTTTTGTCATTTTCGTTGCGAAGGGAGTTGAGGGAAAATGCCTACCTTTGTAGAGCTATTGTCCGGAAATGGACATTTGACTGTCCCAAAGTGGACACTTGCGTTAATCGTGGGGACTCATTTTCAGATGGTTATGTGTCTGGCACAATTTTTGTAAGAAAAAAAATGTGTTTTTTGCAATAAAAGTGAGTTTATCCTCGTATATAATATATAGAAGGTAAGTAGGTGAACAAAAATAGTTTATATGATGCGGCAAGCCGCATTTTTCTCGGACAATAATTTCCAATAATTGACGATAATTTTATCCAATAATTATTATTGGAACCAATTTTTGGAAATTATTGGAAATTATTGTCCGAGAAAACAAGCCGCTTGCGGCGAAAAGAAGAGACATCATTGTATAAGATAATTTTGTGTAGTTACTTAAAAGTAATAAATGAAAACAAAGATTTTAATGGCAATGCTTGCCCTTGTCGGTTTGTCGGCGATGGCGCAAGAGAACGATACAGTGTCGGTGCAAGTGAATGACAGCACGGCATTGGTGGAGCAGTCAGATTCTGTCAAGAAGAACGTGAGGGTGTTGTGGGTGAACGCCGAAGTGAGGGACCACTTGACGCACGACATCATCAAGGGGCTGAAGGGAGTGAAACTGAACGCTGCCGACAGCACCTTTGTCGATAGCATTTACGGAGGCTACTACGACGAGAACGGATACAAGAGTTCCTACATCTCTTGTGACATTATGAAGCCAGGCAAGTACCTTATCAAGGTTGAAGCCGAGGGCTATCAGACGGCGTATGTGCCGCTTGACATCAAGAAGCTCTATAAGCGGGAAAGCAATCGTTCAATCAAGCCCATCTATCTGAAGCGGATGCCGAAACGCAACGAGGTGGAACTGGGCGAAGTGGTTGTGAAGGCAACGAAGCTGAAGTTCTACATGAATGGCGACACGCTCGTCTATAATGCCGATGCCTTCAATCTGGCAGAAGGCTCGATGCTCAACGAACTCGTCAAGAAACTGCCGGGCGTGACGATGGAAAAGGGTGGTGTCATCAATGTGAACGGAAAACCTATCGACACGATGCTGCTGAACGGAAAGGACTTCTTCAACAGCGACCGCGAACTGCTGTTGGAGAACATGCCTGCCTATATGGTGAAGCACGTGACGAGTTATGAGCGGGTGCCGGACAATGTGAAGGGAAAGCCCGAGGAGAAGTCGGCGAAGAAGCTGTTGGTGATGGATGTGAGGCTGAAGAAGGAGTATGCACGGGGATGGATAGCCAATGCTGAAGGGGGTGGGGGACTCACGTTCCACCGGAATGAGCAGGGCAAGCATGACGGAAAGTTTCTGGGCAGACTCTTCGGCATGCGGTTTGACGACCATTCGCGACTGGTGCTCTTTGCCAATGCCAACAACCTGAACGACTACCGCACACCCGGCGAGAAGGGTGAGTGGACGCCCCTGCAGCAGTCGGAGGGTCTGCGAACCACCTACAAGCTGGGCGGCAATTATATGAAGGAACGCGAAGAACGCTACCGCTATCAGGGCAGCATGGAGACCACCTACAGCGAGACAGAAGACAGACAGAACTCCAACAGCGCCACATTCCTGGAAGGAGGCGACACCTACGGCAGGTCGTTCAACACGCGGAAGAGTTATGGATGGGACATCAACACTCGGCATTATCTGAACCTTCAGCATGACGAACCCATAGGCGACTTCATCAAGGGACTGTATGTCTATGTCCAACCCTCGGTGAACTACCAGAAGTGGAACCATCTTGGAGACAATGCCAACACAACCCTGTCTGAAGATGTGGCAAGCCAGTTGGGCAAGGCATGGATGGACAGCATCATGGCACCCGATGCAGGCGGACTGCTGAGAAAGTACGCCATCAACCGTACACGTTCGAGCAGCAAGAACCAAGGACATAGCACGAACACCTATTTTGACTCCGACCTCAACTTCCGTCCTGCCCACAACGACTACATCCGGTTCCGTCTCAACCTTTCCCACAATTACAGCGATTATCTGTCGAAAGACTATGATCATTACCTGCTGGATTATCCCAGTTCCACCACCATGCCGGCTGACTTCCGCAACCGATACACCCCCATGAAAAACAGGGAGCAGACGCTCAATGTGTCTCCTGGGGTTACTTTCGGTCTTGACAAGAAGCGTCAATTCGATTTGATTGTCTCCTACAACTTCAACTACAACGACCAAAAAAGCAACAATCCACTCTACCTGCTTAACAAACTGGAGGGCTGGGACAAGGCGGACAGTCACGCACTGGGCACTTTGCCATCAGTGGATGAAATGCTGAGCACCCTCGATGCCGACAACAGTTCCAATGACAAGACCACGAGGACCACTCACGAACCATCCATCGCTCTCCAAAAGACCTTTTGGGGACATGTCAAGGATAAAGACGGGAAAGAAATCGAAGACGGAAGTTGGTATGCCTATCTTAATGCACGATTCCGTATGCCGTTCGCCCACGAGAGGATGGACTATCAGCGCGGCACGCAAGTGGATACGCTGATGACGCGGAACACCGCACTCTTCAGAATGGATGTGACAGGTGAATATTCATTGTTCAAACGGGGAAGAAGTATTGATTTCAATTACAGTCTGGAGAGTTCTGCCCCGATGATGACCAGCCTGTTGAATATCCGCGACGACAGCAATCCGCTCTACGTCACATTGGGCAATCCCAACATGAAGAACACGCACCGCCACTCCTTCTACGGGCAATACAGAGACAAGTTCGGCAAGACGATGTTCAATGCCAATGCCAATGTGAGCATCGTGCAGAACGCAGAGGCAATGGGCTACATATATAATAAGGAGACGGGCGTGAGAACCGTGACACCCGACAATGTGGATGGCAACTGGAACATGAACATCTGGTCGGGCATCGACTTCCCGCTGACGAAGAATGACAAGTGGCGGGTGAAGGAGAATGCCAACTACAGCTACAACCACAGCGTCGATTTGAACGGCACGAACGAAACCCTCGTCGCCACCCGTTCGGTGGTGAGAACCCACAATGTGACGGAAGACCTCTCGCTGACTTGGCGACCTACGGACAAGATGGAGTTTGGTGCTGGCGGTAAACTGACCTACCAGCATTCCACCAGCGACCGCGAATATTTCACCAACATCAACGCCTTCACCTTCCAGTATGGCGTGACTGGACAGATAGACCTGCCTTGGAACATGCAGGTGGGCACCGACGTGACCATGTATAGCCGCAGAGGATACAGCGAAGCGTCCATGAACACGAACGAACTGGTGTGGAACGCCCGCATCTCCAAACGTCTGCCTAAACAAAACCTGACCATCCTCTTCGACGGTTTCGACTTGCTGGGCAACCTCTCCAACGTGCGCCGCTACGTCAATGCCCAGGGGCGCACCGAAGCCTTCTACAACGTCATCCCCTCCTACGGTCTCTTCCATGTGATTTACCGCTTCAATAAGGAACCGAAGAAAAAATAATTGTTGTCATTTTGTCATTTTTGTCATTTTTGTTGCGAAGGGAGTTGAGGGGAATGCCTGCCTTTTAGAGTTTTAACTCCTTAGCGCAGCGATAACTTCTGAAAGTTGAGATAATTTTTGTCACTAAGTTTGGAATATCGTGGATAAAACTGTAACTTTGCAAGGGAAATAAGGAGCAAGTGACCAACAAAGATAGAGCGGAACAGTTGATTGGTGTGCGCGACTGGGAAGGACTGGCGCGGATGCTGGGAAGTCTGAGCAACATGGAGTTCAGGCAGATGGAGCGTGTGATGAGGGAGGAGGTGCTGGCGGAACTGGAGAATGGACTGTTTTGGGAGACATTGCTACAGGTCATCATGTTTAAGCGGGCGGCGTTCCTGAGCGGGGCGGCAGCGGTGGAACATCTGGCAAAGGAGGGAACGTTGGACTTTGAAGCGGAGAGTGTGGGGAGGTTGTATGAGTATCTGAAAGAGAACAATGCGGAATCGGTGGTGAAGATTTGCAATATCATGCTGCCGGCGATGCGGACAGTGGAGCAGGTGATGGCGATGATGGAGGCGTTTCATGTGGAGAATGAGGTGACGCGCCTGTCGATGTTGCTGAAGGTGGATTCTGACCTCTCTTATTATCTGATTTTCAAGACGCTTAAATTGTTGGAGGACAAGGTCATCGCACGGAAGTGTTGCATGGCACTGATGAAGCGGCAAGATGATAGGGCATTCAATGCGGTGTGTCTCATTAAGGCTTATTTCGGATTGGATGACTTGCCTGCACGATTCTCGCTGACGATTGAACAGTATGAACTGAGTCATATAGACAGGAACTTCGACACGTTCCAACATGTGCTGAATGGGAAGAGACCACGAGTGTGAGATGGATTAGGGTTGAGAGTTTAGGGTTGAGAGTTTAGGGTTGAGAGTTTAGGGTTGAGAGTTTAGGGTTAAGAGTGTAGAGATGGAGGCATTGACACTATATGAATTGAACGGGTTGGTGAGGGAGACGTTGGAGTTGACCCTCAGCGATGAGTATTGGGTGAAGGCGGAGATTAGCGAGTTGCGTGTGAACCGCCACTGCTATATGGAATTGGTGCAGAAGGATGCGCGGGGAAATGGCATCGTGGCGAAAGCGAGGGCGCAGGTGTGGTCAAATGTGTGGGCATTCATCCGACCGATGTTTGAACAAACAGCGGGTCAGTCGCTGACAGCGGGAATGCAGGTGCTGGTGAGGGTGCAGGTGACGTTTCATGAGTTGTACGGGTATTCGCTGAACGTGACGGACATCGACCCCACCTATACGTTGGGTGACATTGCAAAAAGACGTTTGGAAATCTTGCAACGGCTGAAGGATGAGGGCATTGACACGATGAACAAGGAGTTGCCGCTTCCTCGACTTCTACAGCGTGTGGCAGTCATCTCGTCTGCATCGGCGGCAGGGTATGGCGACTTCAGCAACCAACTGAATCACAACCAGCGAGGATTGGCGTTTAAGACCGAATTGTTTGCCGCTGTTATGCAGGGAAATGAAGTGGAGGGCAGTGTAATAGCCGCCCTGAACCGCATTGCGGAGCGGGTGGACGAGTGGGATGTGGTGGTCATCATCCGAGGGGGGGGGGCAACATCTGACTTGCAAGGGTTCGACTCGTTGCTGTTGGCAGAGAACGTGGCACAATTTCCGCTACCTGTCATCACTGGCATCGGGCATGAACGTGACGATACGGTGATAGACATGATTTCTCACACCCGTGTGAAAACGCCCACGGCGGCCGCGGAATTTCTGATTCATCATCAGGAGGAAGAACTGGACGCATTGGAGGATTTGTCTGCCCGTTTGACAGGACAGGTGACTTGGTTGCTACAAAACGAGACAAACCGTCTGAAGTTGCTTGCTGGCAAGATTCCGATGCTCTTCACAACGGTTCGGGCAAGGGAGGAGATGCATATGCATCGGCTTTCGGCATCGTTGGCAAACAACAGCATACAGAATATCGAAAAAGCCAAGGGAAAGGTGACGCTGCTGGGCAAACAGATGGAACTTTACGCGTCCTTGTTCTTGCAGAATGAACGGAAGTGTATTGAACTGGTGGAGAGCAAGTTGGAAAGTGCACATCCGAACAGAATCCTTCGTTTGGGCTTCAGCATCACCCGTGTGGAAGGCAAGGCTGTGAGGAGTGTGGATGAAGTGAAAGAGGGTGACGAGGTTAAAACTATATTGGCATCAGGAACATTCAAATCGACAATAACATGGAAACAGAAATGACTTACGAAAAAGCAATGAAACGCCTTGAGGAGATTGTCAAAAAGATTGAGAGCGGGGAGATGGACATTGACTCGCTGGCTGCCAGTCTGAAGGAAGCAAAGGGCTTGGTGGAGTATTGCAAGGAGAAGTTGACAAACGTAGAGGCGGAAGTGAACAAATGTCTCGATATGTGAAAAAAGTGTAATTTATTGCAACAGTTCTTGTGAAACCCGTTTTTTTTTCCTAACTTTGCATCGAAAATTTGGTTTAGGCTACCTGTGCCTCCTTCAAAAGGGCGGAATGGTTGTCCTCCCAAGACTCAATCAAAAAAAGAAAAAGAGACAATCGGAAAACAATGGAGAAAACTCTTGTAATCTTGAAGCCAGGTGCAGTACAGCGCGCACTCGTAGGCGAAGTTACTGCCCGCTTTGAACGTAAAGGCTTGCGCTTGGCTGGCATGAAGATGATGCAACTGACAGATGAACTGCTCAATGAGCACTATGCCCATCTTGCCGGCAAACCCTTCTTCCAACGAATCAAGAATTCCATGATGGCTTCTCCTGTTGTGTGCTGTTGCTATGAGGGTGTGGATGCAGTGGAGACGGTGCGCTCGATGACGGGCAGCACGAACTCGAGAAAGGCTGCTCCGGGTACGATTCGTGGCGATTTTGGTATGAGTTTTCAGGAGAACATCATTCATACTTCAGATTCTCCCGAGAATGCAGTGATAGAACTGAACCGATTCTTCAAGCCAGAGGAAATCTTTGATTATACACCTGGCGTATTCCAGTACTTGTATGCTAATGACGAGTACTAACATTCATTTTACCTATCTAATAACCCCCTAAAAACTAAAAAAGTGGATTTCTCAACAATTAAAAAAACCGTCGGTGTTGTCGTTCTTTCAATGGTAGCAGTGAGTGGCTTCGCTCAGGACATCATCGCAAGACAGGCACCATCTGACAAAAGACTCAAAGACATTCGTAACGTAAAACTCAACAATACAGCGGCTATCTCCGCTGACCTCAATAATCCTGCAGCAAATATCTACACGGACTGGACTGACAACTTGAGAGGTTGTAATGGTGCTGTTCCTGCAAACTATAAGATTGACTTGAGAGGCTTCTGCATGCCTACTTCAAGCCGCAAAATCAACTCTAAATTCGGTCCTCGTTGGGGACGCCAGCATGAAGGTATGGACGTGAAGGTGTACATCGGTGACACCATCCGTGCTGCTTTCGACGGCAAGGTGCGCATCTGTAAGTACAACGGTGGTGGTTATGGCTACTACATCGTGATTCGTCACCCCAATGGTCTTGAAACGCTCTATGGTCACTTGAGCAAGCAGATTGTGAAGAAGGATCAGGTGGTGCGTGCAGGTGAACCTATCGGATTGGGCGGCAACACGGGTAAATCTACAGGTTCTCACCTCCACTTCGAAACTCGTGTGTTGGGACAGCCTATCAACCCTGCGTTGATATTTGACTTTGAGCACCAGGATGTGACGGGCGACTATTTCATTGTACAGAATGGCATCTCGAAGGGAAATGTGGCACGTAGCGCTAACAGCATTAATGCGAATTCGGAAGGTGGCAATAGAACTGCTGCACGCAAATAATCCCCAAGTAGTTTTTTACATTAACTATCATATACGCCAAGCAATACCATGTTGCTTGGCGTCTTTTTTTTGTCAAAATGACAATAATTCATAGTTCCTAATTCCTAATTCCTAATTAATTCGTAACTTTGCACATCTTTAGACGAAGAATATGGATACTCAGCAACAATTCAAGCAAGCCATGGCAGGTTGTCGCGACATCTTCAAGAAGAAGTTGCACGATTACGGAGCGGCATGGCGTATCATGAGACCTTCCTCGGTGACTGACCAAATCTTCATCAAGGCCAATCGTATTCGTAGCCTTGAGGTAAAGGGTGTGTCGTTGGTTGGCGAAGGTATCTATCCGGAGTTTCAGGCCATTGTGAATTATGGCATCGTGGGACTGATTCAGTTGGAACTGGGTTATGCTGAGACGGAGGACATGGATGCAACGAAGGCGATGGAGTGTTACGACAAGTATGCTCAGGAGGCTCTCGAACTCATGCTCCGTAAGAATCATGACTACGATGAGGCTTGGCGCTCGATGCGCGTGAGCAGTTATACTGACCTGATTCTCATGAAACTCAATCGCACGAAACAGATTGAGGGGCATGATGGCCAGACACTCATCTCTGAGGGCATTGATGCAAACTACCTCGACATGATTAACTATTCCGTCTTTGGACTCATAAAACTTGCCGAAGCCCAGCATGACACCCAAAACTAAGTCACGGCTGCTGATCGTCGGGGTGAATGTGTGCCGCCTGCTTTTGGCGGGAACATTTATCTTCAGTGGATTTGTCAAGGCAAACGACCCGCTTGGCACTGTCTATAAGTTGGAGGATTATATGCGTGCGATGGCGTGGTTCACGTTGCCTGACACTTTCTTGTTGGGATGTGCGGTGATACTCGCCTGTTTCGAGTTTCTGCTGGGTGTGTGCATTCTTTCCGGCATGAAGAGGAGAACGATGTCGGGCGTCACACTCATCTTTATGGTGTTGATGACGCTCTTGACGGTCTATATAGCCATAGCTAATCCCGTGGAAGACTGTGGGTGTTTTGGCGATGTGCTGATATTGAGCAATGGCGCGACATTGGCAAAGAATGTCGTATTGTTGGGGGCGGCAGTGCTGGTCAGCCGTTATTATCGGTTCCAGAAGGATTTTCTGAATGCGTCAGTGAAATGGCTCATTGCCTTTGCCTCCCTTTGTTTCATCGTTGGATATGCCATCTACTGCATTGTCTGTCTGCCTGTGTTGGACTTTCGTCCCTACAAGGTCGGCACGAATCTCAGGGAGGCCGTGACAGCCACGCAACAGCAGTTTGACGTGGCGATTATCTATGAGAAAGACGGGAAGACACTGGAACTGACTGCAGAAGACGATGACCCCGACTCCACGTGGACGTATGTGGAGACTCGGCGAAGAGAAGTGGGAGTACAAGACCTTGCGGCGGCAGATTTTTATGTGGAAAATGACGACAAAGAGGACATTACGGAAGACATACTCTATGCCGATGGCTATACCTTCTTGCTTGTCATTCCCGATTTGATGCATGCCGATGAAGGTTGTGTGGATAAGGTCAACGAAGTGTATGATTATGCGAGAGAGCATGGATATGATTTCTATTGCTTGACATCGTCAGACAGTCAACGTGCACAGACCTACTGGAGCGACCATACTGGTGCTGAGTATGGTTATTGCATAGCAGAGGAGCGGATGTTGAAGACGGTGGTTCGTGGACACCCAGGCATGGTGCTTCTCCACGATGGCGTCATTGTGAAGAAGTGGAGCAACTACAACCTGCCCGGCGAGGAGGAACTGAACGAACAAATAACGAAACAACAATCATAAAAAGTTTAACTCATTAAAAAGTAATTAGAATTATGGCAAAGAAAATTGTTGCTGGAAACTGGAAGATGAACAAGAATCTTCAGGAAGGTATTGAACTTGCAAAGGGTTTGAATGAGGCACTGGCTGCTGACAAACCAAACTGTGGTGTGATTATCTGCACTCCATTCATCCACCTGGCCAAGGTGTCTGAAATCATTGACCACAACATCATCGGTCTCGGTGCTGAGAACTGTGCAGACAAGGCTTCTGGTGCTTACACTGGTGAGGTTTCTGCTGAGATGGTGAAATCTACAGGTGCTGAATACGTGATTCTCGGTCACTCTGAGCGTCGTGAGTATTACAACGAGACTCCCGAAATCCTGAAAGAGAAGGTGGAGTTGGCTCTCGCTAACGGTTTGAAGGTGATCTTCTGCATCGGCGAGTCTTTGGCACAGCGTGAGGCTAACGAGCAGAACGCTGTTGTGAAGGCTGAACTCGAAGGCAGTGTGTTCCATCTCTCAGCAGAGCAGTTCAAGAACATCGTCATTGCTTATGAACCCATCTGGGCTATTGGTACAGGTAAGACTGCTACTGCAGATCAGGCAGAGGAAATTCACGCTTACATCCGTTCTGTCATCGCTGAGAAGTATGGCAAGGAAGTGGCTGCTGAAACTTCTATCCTCTACGGTGGTTCATGCAAGGCTTCCAATGCTCCTGAACTCTTTGCAAAGCCTGACATCGACGGTGGTCTCATTGGTGGTGCATCACTCAAGGTGGCTGACTTCAAGGGCATTATCGACGCTTGGAAATAATGTCGTTTCTCCCATAGTACTTCTTCGGAAGTACTGCAGTACTGCATGGAAAGTACTCCAGTACTTCTGGGGAAGTACTGGAGGGGCAGACGCTAAAAGGTCTCATCAACACACAAAAACAACATTCATTCTCAATCCTAAAAACTCAAATGAAAAGACTTCTCATTCTCACATTATCTATTTTACTATGTACCATCACCATGTCTGGACAGGATTTCACCGACCACCTTCAAAGTGCGGTCGCAGGACAAGGCACAGTGACGGTACACCAGGACTCCATTCTCGACGATATGGTGAACGGAAAGAAGCAGTTCGTCCCTGAGAAAAAGGAGGAGAAGAGAGACCTCCCGGGAATTCTGAAAGGCAAGAAAACCAAGGCACGTGGCTATCGCATCCAAGTGTATTGGGGCGGAAGCACCCGTGCCGACCAAACCAATGCACAGCGTGCTGGCACCAGAGTGTCCGCCATTTTTCCCGAGTTGCGGGTCTATACCACGTTTGACTCACCCAACTGGCGATGCCGTGTGGGCGACTTTGTCACCCATAAGGAGGCGGATGACTATCTTGACAAACTGAAGAGTGCCCGGCTTGCCCAAGGTGCCATTATTGTCCAGAGTGAGGTATATGTCTATCAATAACATTATAAGAAGAAATGAATAGAGAAGAACAGGTAGAGATACTGAAGGAAACTTGCAGAAAAAACCTTGAAGTCATAGGTGAAGACCCTCAGCGCGAGGGGCTTTTGAAAACTCCTGAACGTTTGGCAAGGACTTTCCTCGAACTGACCAGAGGTTATTCGATGGACCCTGTCGCCACCCTTCGTTCGGCGATGTTTCAGGAGGATTACGACCAGATGGTGGTGGTGAAAGGCATTGAATTCTATTCTCTCTGCGAACATCACATCCTGCCTTTTTTCGGCAAGGTGCATGTGGCATATATTCCCAATGGAAACATCGTCGGTCTCAGCAAGATACCACGTATGGTTGACATCTTCTCTCATCGTTTGCAAGTGCAGGAACACCTTACCAAACAGATCTGTGAGTGCCTTCAACAAGCCCTCAATCCGCTCGGAGCCATCGTTGTCATCGAAGCCCAACACATGTGCATTCAGATGCGCGGCATCGAGAAGCAGGGTTCCTCCACCACGACGATGTACTATACTGGCGTTTTCGAAAACATTGAGAAGCGCAAGGAATTCATTAGTTTAATTAGGAATTAGAAGTTGCCATGCGGGATGTAGGCATCGCGTTAGCCAATTCCTAACTCCTAATTCTTAATTCCTAACTCCTCACCCTCATGATTCCACAATCCACCATAGACCGAATCGTAGATGCCGCCAACATTGTTGACGTCGTTTCCGACTACGTCACGCTTCGCCGTGCAGGCGCAAGTTACAAAGGATTGTGTCCTTTCCACGACGATAAGACCCCGTCGTTCTCCGTTTCCCCAGCCCGTGGTGTGTGCAAGTGCTTCAGTTGTGGAAAGGGAGGCAACTCCGTCCATTTCATCATGGAGATGGAGCAGATGAGTTATGTTGAGGCACTAAAGCATCTGGCGAAGAAATACGGCATTCCTGTCGAGGAAGAGGAGATGACTGATGAACAACGGCAGCGAATGAACGAGCGTGAAAGCATGTTTGCTGTCAATGAGTGGGCTGCCAAGTATTTTAGCCAGACCATGATGAACAATCAGGACGGACGTGCCATCGGACTTGCCTATTTCCGTAGCCGAGGTTTCCGTGATGACATCATCGCTAAGTTCCGTCTTGGTTTCTGTCTTGATGCGCCAACAGCCATGTCTGACGAGGCAAAAGCCAAAGGATATAACGAGAAATACCTCATTGATACAGGGCTCTGCGTCAAGCGCGACAATGGCACCATATATGACCGTTTCCGTGGACGAGCCATGTTCCCGTGGGTGGCGGTCAATGGTAAGGTCGTTGCCTTTGGTGGTCGTGTGCTCGATGCTCGAACCAAAGGCGTCAGTCAGAAGTATGTGAACTCCCCAGACTCTCTCATCTACCACAAAGCCAACGAACTCTATGGTATCTTCCAAGCCAAAAAGCAGATAGCCAAGGAGGATATGGTCTATATGGTGGAAGGCTATACCGATGTGCTTGCTATGCATCAGTGTGGCATCGAAAATGTCGTTGCTAACTCTGGAACAGCCCTTAACGAAGCACAAATTCATCTTCTTCACCGTTTCACCAACAACATCACCCTCCTCTACGATGGTGATGAAGCGGGTATTCATGCAGCCACACGCAGTACAGATATGCTCTTGGCGGAAGGCATGAACGTGAAGATTCTTCTTCTGCCTGATGGAGACGACCCTGATAGTTTTTCGCGGAAGCACAATGCACAGGAATTCAAGGAATATGTGGCTGCCCATCAGACAGACTTCATTCTTTTCAAAACGAATCTCCTGCTTAAGGATGCACAGCGTGACCCCATCAAGCGCGCCCAACTCACAGAAGACATTGTGAAGAGCATCGCTGTCATTCCTGATGAAATCATCCGCTCTACTTATGTGCATGAATGTGCTGAAATCCTCAATATGGATGAGGCCGTTCTTATGCGTGGAGCCAACAAGAATCGTGCAGCTGTTCTCGAAAACATGAAGAAAGAGGCGCAGCGCGAACGGGAACGTCAAGCCCGTCTGTTGGGTGCAGAGCAGACCGTCACTGCCGACCTTAATCCTCCCTCACCAATGGATGGCGAATCCTCTGCCACTGACTCCTCCCATCTTCCTCCTCTCCCAGATGACATTCCTCCCTCTGAAGCCCTTCCTACAGGAGAAGGCTTCCCTGACTCCACGATTTCTACCACCCCAATCATCACCAAACAGCATCAATCCGAGCAACGCTTCATCGGTCTTGAACGCCTGATGATGGTGCTTGTCACCCGTTATGGCGAACGACTCATCGACGGAGAAGACGGAAACGGAAATCCTATACAAATAGCCCTGGCTGACTATGTGCAGGAAGACCTTGCCTTCGATGGCATCGAACTCCGTTCACCGCTCTATGCCAAGATGCTTGCCCTCACTTGTCAGCATGTCCACGAAGAAGGCTTCATCGCCAGCAAGTTCCTTCTCAACAATCAAGATGAGGACATCAGCCGTGAAGCAGCCGACCTCATCAGCGATCGCTACCAGCTTAGCAAGGGAAATCAGATGACCCAGACAGAAGATGAACGTAAGGGGACTGAACTCAACCGTCTCCTGATTGACTACAAGAATGCCATCGTGGAAGAAGAACTCAAGCAGTGCAATGCCGACCTTACCCGTCCCGAGGTGAAAGAGGACATCAACAAGACTCTTGACACCATGCGGCGCATCAAGGAATTGGGAGAAATTCAACGGCAATTAGCCAAGATGCTTGGGGATAGGGTGGTGGTGAAGTAACATCCGAGAGATCCCAAAAACTGAAATATTCAACGTTTTGAACATCCTTAGCCAAGACATCAAGTATCTGCAAGGCGTAGGTCCCAATCGTGCCTTGCTGCTCGCCAACGAACTCGGAATCACTACCGTTGGCGACCTCTTGGCTTATTACCCCTATAAATACGTTGACCGTAGCCGCATCTACAAGATTTGCGAGATAGATGGGAATATGCCATACGTGCAGTTGTGTGGACAGATTTTTTCGTTCGACACCATGGGGGAAGGGCGGAACAAACGCCTCATCGCCCATTTTGCAGACGGAACGGGAAGCATAGACTTGGTGTGGTTTCAAGGCATCAAGTATGTTGCAAATAATTATGACTGCCGCAAGCCCTACATCGTATTCGGCAAGCCAACAGTGTTTAATGGACATATACAGATAGCACATCCAGAGATTGAGAACGCACCCGAGCATCTGAAAGTGATGGCACGGACTACGGGCAACCTGTTTGAAGGGGCATCCTCCAACCAGAATCTGCAAGAAGCGGAACTCGAAGCGCAGCCCACCGTGTTTAAGGGTTTGTGTCCCTCCTACAACACTTCGGAGAAGATGAAACGTAGTGGGTTGAACTCTGCTGCTATGGCGAAACTGACAGCCAATATGTTCAAACTCTTAAAGGAACCGTTGCAGGAAACATTGCCACCCTATATTGCCCAGCAACATCATCTTATGTCCTATAATGATGCTGTGCGCAACATTCACTATCCTTCTTCGCCGGAGGCACTGCGTCATGCACAACTTAGGCTCAAGTTTGAGGAATTGTTCTATGTGCAGTTGAACATCCTGCGCTATGTAAAAGACCGCCAGTTGCGTTATCGGGGCATCGTCTTCGACACCATTGGCGAGCATTTCAATGGTTTCTTCTACCATTATTTACCCTTCCAGCTGACCAGTGCTCAGAAGCGGGTCATCAAGGAAATTCGCGCCGACATGAAGTCGGGACGACAGATGAACCGTCTCTTGCAAGGTGATGTGGGTAGTGGCAAGACGCTTGTGGCACTGATGGTGGCACTTATCGCCATTGATAATGGTTGTCAGGCCTGCATCATGGCACCTACCGAAATTCTTGCCGAGCAACATCTTGACACCTTGCGTGAGTTCTTGGGTGACCTCCCCGTAAGGGTCGAACTCCTCACTGGTGCAGTGAAGGGAAAGAAACGAACAGCGGTGCTTGAGGGACTTGTTACGGGTGATATCCACATTCTCGTCGGCACTCATGCTGTCATTGAGGACAATGTGCTTTTCCATAAGTTGGGACTTGTGGTCATTGATGAACAGCATCGTTTTGGGGTGGCACAACGTGCTAAACTCTGGATGAAGAATGCCGTACCGCCCCATGTGCTTGTCATGACGGCAACGCCCATACCGCGTACACTCGCCATGACTCTTTACGGCGACCTCGACGTGAGCATTATTGACGAACTGCCTCCTGGCCGCAAACCTATCCGCACCGTTCATATGTTCGATGCCCACCGTCCGCGCATCTATCAACTCATGAATCGCGAACTCCAACTGGGTCGCCAAATCTATATCGTCTATCCTCTCATCAAGGAGACCGAGAAGATGGACTTGAAGGATTTGGAAGCGGGGTTTGAGGAAATCAGCAAGGCCTTCCCCGACTACAAAGTGAGCAAGGTACACGGCAAGATGAAATCTGCCGACAAAGATGCTGAGATGCAACGCTTTGCTAACCACGAGACCCATATTCTCGTCTCCACCACCGTGATAGAGGTGGGTGTGAACGTGCCCAATGCCTCCGTCATGATTATCGAGAATGCAGAACGCTTCGGGCTCAGCCAGTTGCATCAGTTGAGAGGCAGAGTGGGGCGTGGAGCGGATCAAAGTTACTGTGTGCTCGTCACTAAATTCGAGATAGGCGAAACTACCCGCAAGCGTATCCAAGTGATGGTCGATACCACCGATGGCTTTGAAATAGCCGAGCAAGACCTCAAACTCCGAGGTCCCGGCGACCTTGAAGGCACCCAGCAGTCGGGCATGGCTTTCGACCTCAAGATAGCCAATCTTGCCCGCGATGGCCAAATCCTCACTATCGCCAGAGACACCGCCCAAGCCGTCATCGTTTCCGACCCCGAAGAGAGGAATCCTCAAAACGACATCCTCTGGAGAAGATTGAGAGAGTTGAGGAAGAGTAGCATCAATTGGGGCGCCATCAGTTAAGAATGGATGTGCATCGGGGGGGGAATATTTGTGCGAGGCATTGAATAAGAAAATCTAAAACCATTTTGCATGAAAATTGTGACCGTAAGATACTTCATGTAGTGGCTGGCTTTCATCTGCACCACTATCATGTTCTGCCAAGAGGAGACTGCTGTCTATTCAGCACTTCACCAAAACATTCTCGACACGATGCATGGGGCAGGGGTGGAAATCATGTCGCCTCACATTGAGGCACAGCGTAATGACCTGCCCATACAGATTCCCCAACAGAAACCCTAAAAAATCGTACCCCTCGACTACGGCACATCGTAGTCGAGGGGTACGGCATAGTGTACCCGATGGGTACGCCTGTGTTCACTTTGTCTGCTTCACTTTTCCGTTGAAGTATTTGTCCAGGCGTTGGTATTCCTTTTTTGTCAGCCGCATGAAGCTGCCGTGCTGAGGCCCGGTCACACCCTCGATATCGACAGGGTCGTGGAAGCCCTTCAGAAACTCATCCGTCTGGCAGATGCGGTAGTGCTTCGGGCGGTCGCTATACTGAATGTAAGCCACACGCCAACCTTTCTCGCCTACGATTTGGAAGGCGCTGCTGCCTTCGCACTTCTTCTTGCCTTCGAAACTGACAAAGTCCTTTTCGTCTGGCTCAGGCCACGGACCAATGAGTTTGTCCGCTTTTGTCTGGAAGATGCCAGGATGTCCACCTTCCTTCTTGATGAGCATGTGATACTTGCCGTCACTCTCCAGATAGTTGATGTCGGCATCGATGGTGGCATAGCCCCAATCGAAGAGGATGCGCGGCTTGGTCAACTTGGTGAACGATTTGTCGGCATAACTATACACCATGCGGTCGTAGTTGTCACCTTCGTTCGTGCTCCAGATGGAATAGTAGATGAAGTAGCCACCCCGTTCACCGTTTGTCCATACATAGTTTGGATCCCAGAAGATTTGAGGAGCCCACACGCGATTAATCTTTTTCCAGTCGGCTATGATGTCGGGGCTGTCAGGGTCGCAGAAGATCTCGTTCCCCTTGCGAAAGTCGAAGGTGGTGGATGTCCAATGGATAAGGTCATCGCTCTTGAGCAGATTGATTCCATAGTTGAACCATTCATGACTTTTCGCTACACACATGTCGGTGGTCACCATCAGGTAACCTTTGCCTGAATCGGACTTGCGGCATACGTAGGCATCGCGTTGTCCACCTTCGATGCCTGCCAGTTTCGATGCATCCATAATGGCTTTGCCCCCATTCAGATCATGGTAATGGAGTCCGTCGCGGCTCAAGGCATATGCAGTGAATTCTCCATTGTCGCTCATGTGGCAATAGAGGTAACCATAGGTGCCTTTTTGAATATTTTGTGCCGGAAGAGTTGATGTGGATAGGGCAATGAGGATGCTTGCGAGAAGTGTTTTGCTTGAGGTCGTCATAGTTAGCCGTTTTTTAGTGCGTATTCGTGAAAGAGGTATCTAGTATTATCTGGTGAGGGTGAAAGACATGCTGACACCGAAGTCGGCATTGGTGGTGGGATAGGAGGACTGGGAAACGAGTGGCACATTTCTCTGCCAATCGAAAAATCCAGAGAGGGTGAGGAGCCGGCTGAAGGTATAGTTGGCACTGAACTGCAGGGAGTAGGCAGTGGCACCGCTGGTGGCAGTGGTGATAGCGGTTTGTATGTTTCGGTTTAGTGCATTCTGCATACGGTATTTGAAGTCCAATTTCATGTTGAGGTCGTGGCTGACATTGTTGCGTGTGCGTTGGTTGGTGTTGGTGGCGTTCTTTTTGTTTTTCGACTTTGACTTTCTGCCTTCGTTGCTTTGGATGCTTTTGGCTCCGAAGAGGTTGAGGTCTTTGATTTTATATTCCATGCCCACAGTGATGTCGTTGGAGAAGTTTTCGGTCAGTGCGACACTGGTCATGGACAGGTTGAGTGTGCGTGTCTTGTCATATTGAATCTTAGCAGTGATGTCATTATTGAAAGTCATGCTCACTCCCAAGAAAGGCGAGAAGGACTCGTTGATGCTGACAGTGGAAACATTGTACATGGACGACGGAATGGGGTTACCCGTGGTGACGTCGCGGATGAAGCCCCATCCGTTCATGTATTCCATGAAGTTGGAGTAGGAGTTGTATGCTCCGACAGAGTAAACACTCTTGTAGGCATGGTTGATGTTGAAACTCTTGAAATGGTCGGCAAACCACGGCGAAACCTTGGTGAGTCCACTGTAGGTGAGACTCCAGTTGGGCATGAGTCGAGTGATGGCTGGGAAAATGTCGAGTGGGGAGGAGAGGGCATTGCCTCCACAGTATGCGGAAAGGAAGGCTGGCACCATCACATCGGCTGAGTAGAGGTTCACGCCACCGTTCTCTGCATTGTATGCTTTGCCAGCCCATTCGCTGCCCGCAGCCTTGGGGTAGGTGGTGTTGGCATATCTTGTCTCGATGCGGTTCTTGATGATGGGCAGATTGTGGAGGAACTTCTCGAAGTGCTTGGAGTGATAGTTGTTGTTGATGGTGCCTGCCGACTCGAAAGCCGAACCGATGGACATGACAGTCATGGAGAAACTGCCGCTTTGGGTGGTGGGCATGTTTTCGTACATGAACTGGATGCTCTTGGATTTGTTGACGGTACGAGTGGCGGTCAAGTCAATCTTGAAGTCTTTGAAAGGCTCAAGAGTGGCTCTTAGTTGCAGATCTTCCATGGCTGCGGTGGTGGCAGGAGTGGTGATGTTGCTGTCGTTCTGCATGAGCCACCCATGACGTGCAGCCTTGTCGATGTAACTGTCGCCGACGGCTCCGAGAGCGAAAGGTATTCCAGGGGAGAGCATGCCGTCAATATGTTTTTGTCCGAAAGCGTCACCTACTTCTGTGCGGAATCCTGGCAATGTGAGTGCATAGGTGTTACGGTAGGAGATGCTGGCATTACGCACCATCATGAGTCCTCGTGCAAAGACTTGGGCGGTTTTGTACCAGGAGAGGTCTTCAAGTGGACGTTTGGCTACGATGTTGATTTTGACGGGGATGCTGTCATGGTTTTTCACCTTGATGGTGTTGGCATCCACTTTTTTGTATTTCAGTTTGTAGGTCTTGCCTTCAGCGGTGGTGGCGCGTACGATGAGTCGCTTGGAGTTCTGACCATGCTTGACTTCTGTGCTGGTGGAGTCGTTGAGGGTCACCTCCTTCGTGAAGCCTCTGGTTTTCTTGCTGTCGGCACGGTTGTTTGCCCTGCTGTTGGCAGTGTTGTTCTTCTTGTCCTTTGTGTCATCAGCCTCTGCTTCCGCTTCACCTCCCTTGGACTTGGCTGTGGTCTTGGCATTTTGGCTGGCTGTGTTCCTTCGGTTGGTGTCGCTTTTCTTTGTGTTGCCGCTAAGTCGTTTTTCTGCATCAGCGAGGAACTTCCACTTCTTATAGAGGGTCTCGAAATTCAAGCGACCATTGATGTTGATGGTTCGTTGGGTGCTGGCGGTGTTGCCAAGTGATGTGCCATCTTCAAGTTCTGTGCCTCGTGTCCAGTTGTAGTTGGCATTGTAGGTGCCATCGGCTGTAACCCAGTCGAAGATAGGTATCTTGTTGATAGGCACTTGGTAGGAACCATTGAAGGTGCTGCGGTAGGTGAGGGGACGTCCGAAAGAAGCAAGGCTTCGCTTGACGGAGTCTTTCCATACGGCATATTCGTCGGGATAGAGGTGTTTGTTGACAATGACGTGGGGCTCTTCAATTTCGGCATGGGTGGAGGACGTCCATGACATCTTTAATGCCTTGAAAATGTCCCACTTGACAGTCAGGTCTCGGTTCCAGAGAATTTGGTCGGAGAAGATGACGGGCATTTTGGTGCCAGCATCGATGTCACGTTCTTGGAACTCGTAGTAACTGCGTGTGAGGTCTGTGTTGAACGATATGCTTTGTGGTAACCACTGCAGGTTTTGTGCCTTGATGATGTCGAGCCATCTGGATTTTCCTTTCAGGTTCTTGAATGGTTCCAGCGGCTTGTACTTGGGGGCGTAGTTGTAACCCAAGTTGAGTCGCCAGTTTTCCTCATTCTCATAGACGGTGGTCTCTCCTGTTTTGTAGCGTTGGCTGTAACTGTAACTGAAGTTGAAATTGGCAGGGTCGTAAGGCATGGGCTTGCGGCTCTGTATGTTCGATCTCCAGTTGCTGAGGGAGAAGTTCTTGTTGCGGACAATAGACTCGGTAAGGTTGCTGAGGGAGTCGCGTGCGGTCTTGTTTTCGCACTCGTCGAGGGCATCCTTGAGCAACATGTCAGTGTCGAACGGATTGTATTTGGGTGAGAGTTTCTGCCATGAGTAGGAGTAGTAGAGGGGCAGGTTCATCTTCCACTTGTCCGGGAAGAACTTGCCCAACTCAAGCTGGGTGGTGATGCTCCACTCGTAGAGGTTGTCGTTGCGGCGTTGATCCACTCTTTCTTCCAACCCGCCAAACCCTGCTGTCTCGATGTGCCCGGTCAGGTTTACAGAACCAAGATCGGACATCTGTACATTGAGGTTTCCTTGGGCAGCCCAACCACCTTCTTCACTGTAGTCCTGCATACGCAATTCGTTCACCCACACTTCGACATTTCCCGTGCGGCGGCCATTGTTGCGCACACCGATCATCATGGTCTTCACTTCGCCCAACGAGGGGTTACCGATGACGCTCACTTTATTGTTGGGGTTGTTGCTGTCGTAGGCATAGTAAAGTTGTGTGTAACTGGCTGAACCATTAGCCTTCGCCTTGTTGCGCTCATGTTTGAGGTTGGTGAAAGTGCTGAAGTCGATGTCAAGCATGTTCTCCTCTGGCCACACAGCCTTGCACCCTTGTGTGGTGTAGGTGTCATAGTGTCCAGCTGGAGTGAGTTTGAGTGGTATTTCGTATTCGTAGTAGTTGCTCTTGTAGTCGCTACCCAATCGGATGAAGATACTCATCTGGTTGTCTTGCAGTTCTGTGTCGCCTTCCATTGCGTTGGCATGGATGAACATCTGTAGATGCTTGTAGTTGCGGAAGTCTTGATTCATGGTCTTATAGACAGCTCGGGCATCGCCGGAGGCAAGATTCTCGACGTTGAGTGCAAGGGCTTGTTCGTTTTGCTGTGTGAGTTGTGGCTGTTGTGGGTCAAGCACACGTGTAATGCCAGGAGGCAGTACATAGTTAACAGGAGTCTTGTCATTGTTTTCCTCGATATTGACGGCTGATGGCACGATGGTTCCGCTCACACTGGGCTTTTCTCCGGTGTATAGGGTTTGTGTGTAGTTGCGCCATTCCCCTTCTACGAGATCGAGGTTGGCGAGACGAACTACGATGGGTTCTTCGAAGCCTGTCATGTACATGCGCATGAAGCGGATGCTGGAGAAGTCATTGATGGTGCCTTCCTTGTTCTCATACTCCTCAATGGGAATGCGGAATTGGTACCATGTGGCATTCTCCTTGTTGCCGTTGCGCAGTTTGACGCTTGTTTCGCGGGCATCGACGATGAAGTTCCTGCCCACTATCATGTCTTCAGGGCGGAGGCTGATGTGGTATTCGTAAAAGTTCTCGTACTCGTTCATGGTGTAGTCGGAGTTCACATCCTCAGCGTCAGGTGTGCTCTTGTAGGCTGTAGAGTATCGCTCTCCCGACCCGCCACTGTTGGGTGAATTGCCCTCGGGCGAGTTGATGTATTTGTAGCGTTCGAGAATAGAGGTGTGCTGAGTGTCGTAGTCGCTGCCACGGAAGTAGTGGTAGTCGTCACCGGCAGGGTCTTCGTAGATAGAGTCGTAGGCTGTAGCATTCACCTTACTCTTCATCGTGTTGAGGTAGTCGGCATAGATGCCGTAGTTGCGTTCTTCAGCATCATTCAATCCATTCAGACCGATATCCTGCTTCGGGCGTGCGCCGCTCTCGTTGGAGAAGGAATAAACGACAGACTTTTCGCTGGGCACACGTCCCCAAAGGGTTTCGATGTAGGTGGAGGCACTATTGACGGGCATTCCGCTTTCGTATGCCTTCTTCCCGTCTTTCAACACATCCTCGCTGATGTCGCCCAAGTTGAAGTAGAGGTCACCGCCATATCGTTTGTCGTTCTTGGTGTAGATAAACGGGTCGAGCATCCAGAACTCGATGTACTGGATGTTGCTGGATTCGAAGTCGCTCATGTTGATTTTTCTCATCATGCCTCCCCAACGCTTCTTGGGGTCGTTCAGGCGGGCATTCTCGTCCACGTCGGTGTCAAGGTTGTAAGGACCGCGTTCGCTGGGGTAGTAAGCTATGTTCAGGATGTCCAAAGTGTTGCTTTCTCCCTGGTTGGTGTCGCGGTTGGGATAGATTTCACGGGTATAAACTTCGCGTACGTAGTGGTTGGAGAGTTGTTCCAAGTCACTCTTGATGTGTGCTGGCGTGAGGGACGATGAGCGACGGGTGAAAAGTGGGTCGATATTGTACCATGCCAGCCGGGCACGGTTATATCCGTATTTCACATCATTGGTCAGTTTGCCATACTCCAAGTGGGATGGTGTGGAGGAAAGCACCCATTCTTTAGGGTTGCTCTGGCTATGTGGCTTCTTGGTGTCGTCGAAGGAGTCCAGATAGGAAGCATTGCCCTGTGCTCCCTTTGCTTTGCCTGCATGGAGTTGGGCATATTCGCCAGTGAAGGAGATGGTGGATGGGGCACTCAGGTCGAGGAGCGGAATTTTGTCGAGCATGTTGGTGAGCCATTGTGAGTTCTGTTTCCAGTTCATGTGAAAGCCCCACAACATATTGTTCAGTGGCTCGCTACCCATATTCACTTTGGAGGTAAGGGGTTTCTCGTTCACTTTCATGAAGGTACCGCCGATGTTGAAGTTCTTGGAAAAGTCATAATCCCAATTTACTCCGAGCATGGTTTTGCGCATGACGCTCCAGTCATCCTGGCTTTCGAGGCTCACGCTTACGTTGGTTCCGGCATCGATGATGCTTTGGTTGATGATCCGAACGATTCGGCTTTGGTAATCCACCGTGTAGTCAGTACCTTCAGTCAGTTTGACGCCGCCGGCAGTCACTACCACTGAACCTGGTGGAATGTTGGAATCGCCGAGATAAATCTCGCTTCCACTGGATGCCTTATACTCGCCCGTCAGTGTGAATTTGTTTTTCTCTGCAATCTGCTTTGCCACCGTCTTGGTGGAGTCGTAGAGTGCATCGTAGCAGTATTTGTCTGCGATGTCGTCGTTGCCTATTTTCTGTCGCAGCCAATCACCAAAAGGCTCCACGACTGGAAAGATGACATGTCCAGTCTGAGACAGGATGGTATAGCCCTCGATGAAGTCGAACCTCCCGTTAGGATTGGTCTTCTGATTGTCGTCCAGACGGTCGAGGTTGAGCATTTTCAGCAAGGTGGTTTGCTTGAGTCCATTCTCTGGTATGTAACTGAGGCTCACACCAGTAGTGTCGCTCAGATACTTGATGTCCATCTTGAACTTTTCTCGTTGTACCGACATGGCTTTCAAGCGATAGACGTTCTTCATCATCAGGTCCCAGTTCGCAATTTGGGGAGAACCCGATGTGTTTTTCAGCAGTTTTACGAACAATGCCTTGTCGTTGTCTTTCTGGTCTGCGGAAAACTCTCCGACTTGGTAGGTCTGTCCATTGTAGGTGTATTCGTATGCCACCGCCAACACCTGGTTGGACTCGAGTGTGTTTTGCAGGGTTACATATCCTAAATGTTTGTTGAGTTTGTATTCGGATGCAGACAGCAGACGGGCATTCTCCACCTTCTCATATTCGATGCCTCCTTTCATGATGGGCTCCAGTACGGTGCTTGTCTGGTCCATGTTGCGTGCATCGCTGTAAGTGCCGGCCATGTTGGCATACAACTTGTTGCTTTCGTTGGCAGGGATGTCCAGTCGAGCGCCAGCCCAAGTGCTGTTGGCAATTTTGATGCCTTCTGCCAAATCGACCAGACCGATGATGTTGCGTGTGTTCGTTGTCTGTCCTCCTGTATTGGTCACCCATATTTCAATGCGGTTGATCGTGATGCCGCTGGTGATGTTTGGAAGGGTGGAGCAGGCTTTGTCGTAGATGTCGTGGAAGTAATGGGCAAGGAAGAAGTGACGGTTTTCGTCATAGTCGTATGCCTGAATGTCATACGTGCTCAGTTGGTTACCTCCTTGACTGCCGACAGTCATCGATTTTGTCTTCTTTTGGCTTGCAACAGCTTGCAGTTTCAGACGTCCAAACTGTAAGTCTGTTCTGATGCCGAACAGTGCACTTGAACCCTTGATCAGGCTTGAATTAGTGGGGAAATCAACATAACCAGCCTCCACTTTTTGTACAATGTCATCCTCTTTTCCCTCATAGGCGAGTTTCAGCGTGTTCTTCGCATCGAAGGTGAAGGTGCTTTCGGTATTGTAGTTGATATTGAAGTCCATTCTGTCGCCCACCTTCGCATTGACGCTCATGTTGATTTGTTCGTCAAAATCAAAGGATTTCGTCACGCGGCTGCGTTCCGAAAGGGAGGGGTTGTCCACAAATTTGTAATTGTAGCCGAATTTCAGTTTGGCCTCACCTCGGGTTCTGATCTGTACACCGCCGGGACCGAATATCTTTTCGGCTGGTCCCAGGTCGAAGTGCATGTTGGTGAAGTCGAATTTCTCCTTTCCTTTGTTAGTGAACAATGAGTCGTTCCTCACTTTGAAGTAGTTTCTAAACGACTTCTGCTCCGACCACTTCAGATACTCATCGGGAGTCATCATCCAAGGTTGGCTCAAGAAACTGTCTCCTAACTTTGTTCCCACCTTGTAATAGCCTGATTTTTCGTCATAAATGGCGGTGTCAGGCTTCAAGTTCTCGGGGTCTTGGAGGTCTAATGAGAACTCTTCGCCATGCGCATCCTGTGGGTAGTCGGTCTTCTTCACTCTCACGGTGTCGGCAGACAAAACACCTAATGACGAGAATGCACTGCTGTTGCTTACTTCGGCAATAGCACTCATGCTCGTCATAATCAATAAGATATATAATATATTTCGAAGAGTCTGCTTCAAACCAATCTTCAATATTGCAAGGCTTTCGAGCGCCTGTTCTTACATATTTCTATCATAAGAAACGTGGAAACCCTCACATTATTGTATTTATAGGGAAGAAAATGCGGCAGGAATGGCCATGGATGCTCGCATGGCTTGTGGCAGGCGTCCTGAATGGAAGTTGTGTTCAGAGTTGTCGATGATGTCAGTTGCCACACAAGCGAAGGGGATGGGAAGCTGGTTGAAATCGAGGGAGTCGGTATAGCCAAGACATAATTTTTGGAACAACTGTGTCAGATTCTTTCCTTTGATGAGACCGCCGTCATGGTTATTACGCTTACCAAACGTGAAACCGTGTGAGAGGAAATAGGTGTTCTGCTTCTCGCGGTCACGCAGACTTTGCTGACTCATGTCTTCCTTGTCGGAGAGGGTGTAGTCCCAATCGATCGTGTGAACCAATGAGTCGAGGATGGTGGCATTGTAACCAATGGCATAGAGCCCACCCACAATGCTGCCCATGCTGGTTCCTGTGACGATGTCGACAGGAATGCCGGCGCGCTCGATTACTTTCAGGGCACCAATATGTGCCATGCCTTTGGCTCCGCCACCACTCAGCACAACCGCCACCTTTTTTCTGGCAGGTATGGAGTCTTGACTATAGGCACTCAATACATGAAGTGCCATGATGAGTAAAAAGATGGTTTTCTGCACGCTTGTATGTATGGGGAATAAGTGTTGACAAATGTTGCCTTACAGCATCTTGAGGGCAAGTTTGATGACCTTCTCCACGGGAGCGGAAGGCTCGTCCTTGAGGATGGCTTTGACGGTCTTGGCAACGGGGGCAGGTGGGAAACCAAGCATTCTGAGGGCTTCGCAGGCTTCGTTGTAAATTTCACTGTTGGCGATGGAGGGAGCAGCACTTTCGCCCGATGGGGAAGCGGCTTCGATACCGAGAGAAACGACCTTGTCACGCAGTTCCACGATGATGCGCTGGGCGGTCTTGGCTCCCAATCCTTTGACGGTTTTCAGCATGCGCTCGTTGCCGTCCATGATGTGCCCTGCCAGTTCGGGAGCGGAGAAGCTGCTGAGCATGGTGCGGGCGGTGTTGCCACCTACGCCACTCACGCTGATGAGCAGGAGGAAAAGTTCGCGTTCCTGCTTGGTGGCAAAGCCGAAGAGGGTCCATGCGTCTTCGCGGATAGACTCATAGACGAAGAGTCGCGCTTCGCTCTTGCCTTGCAGGGCGGTGTAGGTGTTGAGGGAGATATTAAGAAGATAGCCCACACCATGTGCTTCGAGGGTGGCTTGGGTGGGGGTAAGTTCGTCGAGGATACCTCGGATGTATTCAATCATGATGTTCGTTTGTTTTTGTGGGCAAAGATACGAATTTTAAGTGAAAAGTGAAGAGAGGAAAAGTGAAAAGTGAAAAGTGAAAAGTGAAAAATCTGAGTTACCTTGGCAAAAAAGGAGCATCCCGCATGGTTGGTAACTTAGATTTTTCACTTTTCACTTTTCACTTTTCACTTTTCACTTTACAGAGGTTTCGTCACTTCCTCCAGCCACACTCTGTGTTCTTCGTCCAGCCGTGGCGCAAGTCGCTCATAGACAGTCTGCTGATACTGGTTGAACCACTGAAGCTCCTCCTCGGTGAGCATATCGACAAGGATGGGTTCTGTGAGAATGGGGCAAAGGGTAAGTTGTTCAAAGGAATAGTAGGGACCAAAGGTGATACCGTCGGAGTGGAAGACCACGAGCATTGTGTTTTCATGGCGTACACCGTGACTGCCCTCGATGTAGATGCCGGGCTCGTCAGTGATGGTCATGCCGGGCAGCAGTGGGGTGGGGCGCCATTGCATGCGGAACTGGTGCAGGTCAATGGCTTCATGGACCGACATGAACTGCCCCACACCGTGTCCTGTGCCATGCAGATAATTGATGCCGCATTTCCACATGGCTTCGCGGGCGAAGGCGTCGAGTTGGGTGCCGCAGGTGCCCTTGGGAAAGACAGCAGAACCGAGGCGTATCCAGCCTCGGAGCACGAGGGTGTAGTCACGGCGCATCTCCCATGTGAGTGGACCGAGCGGGATGGTGCGTGTGATGTCGGTGGTGCCGTCAAGGTACTGGCCGCCAGAGTCGATGAGCAGGAGTCCTTCGGGTTTCACGGGGATGTCCGTTTCAGGGGTGGGGTCATAGTGTACAATGGCACCATGATGTGCATAGCCCATGATGCTCTCGAAACTGATGCCTTTGAAGAGGGGCTGCTCGGCACGGAACTCTTCCAGTTTCCGCGACAGCGAAAGTTCTGTCTGGCCGCCTTTCGGCACATTCTCCAACGTCCATTTCATCCATTTGACCATCGCCACTCCGTCCTTCTCCATCGCATGGCGGAATCCGTTGATTTCCACCTCGTTCTTGAAGATGAGCATCTGTTCCACGGGGCTCTCTTTTCGGATTGGGTTCTTGATGGCGGAATAAACGGCATAGTTGGTTTTTTCGGCCTGCACCCACACGGGCAGGTCGAGGGCTTGAAGGTCGGCGATGATGTCGTCGTATTCGCGTAGGTCAACTCCCTCTTGTTTTAGAGAGTCTGCCACTTCAGGGGTGACCTTTTCTTTGCATATATATAATAATGTATCATTGGGGGTGATGAGCACATAACTGAGGATGAAGGGTGTGTATGCCACGTCATCCCCACGGATGTTGAGCGTCCAAGCCACTTCTTCGAGGCTGGACACCACGATGGCATTCTGTCCTATCTTCTTTCGTATGCGCTGAATCTTCGATGCGGCACTTTCACCTGCAAACTCCAAGCCTTGGATGAAAGCCTTGCTTTGGGGAATGGCTGGACGGTCAGTCCATATTTCGGCATAGGGGTCGAGGTCGGTGCGGAGGGTGAGTCCATAGGCTTTTAGTTCATTCTGTAAATGTTCCACCTCGGAGGTTGTGTTGACCCACGCATCGACAGCTACGACGCTGCCAGGGGGAAGCACCGTTCCTAACCAGTCTGTGATGGACGGGGTGCCTTCAATCTTCTCTTTCATCAGCAGATATCCCGTCCCTGCCAACTGCTCGGTGGCTTGGATGAAGTAGCGTGAGTCAGTCCATAGGGCTGACTGGTCGAGTGTCACGACAGCCGTGCCTGCCGAACCTGTGAAACCGCTAATCCAGCGGCGTGACTTCCACCGCTCGGGCACGTACTCGCCTGCATGGGGGTCAGTGCTCGGGGTGATGAAGGCGCTGATGCCTTCTCGCTGCATGAGGCGACGAAGTGCCTCCATTTTCTCTGTTGTTTCCACGATTTCTTCTCTTGACGAGGTGTTCCGTTTTGTTGCCAGTACTTTCGAAGAAGTACTGTAGTACTGCCTATAAAGTATTCGAGTACTTCTTCGGAAGTACTGGGGCTGTAGTGTAAGGTGTGGCGATGCGGAAAAAGCATACGTTCACCTTGGCGAAACGAAACTGGAGTTATGATGTAATTTTTCCACAAAGTTAGATGTTTTTGAGTGATTTTGAAAGTTTTTCTTAAAAAAAGATGTTTTTTTGTTAGATTTTTTGCAGGTTTTGTAGAAAATGTATAACTTTGCACCCGAAATCAAATAACGCAGACACGGAACGCCTCTGTCGAAGGCTCGTTTTTAGGGTATTGATTGGGCTTGTTCCATGGGCAGAATAAAACAAAAGACAACAACTTTATAAACCAACAACATTAAAACCATTTCACAATGGACGCAAAAAAAGTATTGGAAGACCTTAAGCGTCGCTTTCCAAACGAACCTGAGTATCATCAGGCAGTAGAAGAAGTTCTCGGTACAATCGAGGAAGAGTACAACAAGCACCCAGAGTTCGATAAGGTGAACCTCATCGAGCGTCTCTGCATTCCAGATCGCGTGTATCAGTTCCGCGTCACTTGGATGGATGACAAAGGTCAGATTCAGACCAACATGGGCTACCGCATCCAGCACAACAACGCCATTGGCCCCTACAAGGGCGGTATCCGTTTCCACAGTTCTGTGAACCTCGGCATCCTGAAGTTCCTCGCTTTCGAGCAGACTTTCAAGAACTCGCTCACTACACTCCCCATGGGTGGTGGCAAGGGTGGCTCTGACTTCTCTCCCCGTGGCAAGAGCAACGCTGAGGTGATGCGTTTCTGCCAGGCTTTCATGCTTGAGTTGACTCGTCACATTGGTCCAGATGTGGATGTACCAGCAGGTGACATCGGCGTAGGTGGCCGTGAGGTAGGCTACATGTTCGGCATGTACAAGAAGCTCACTCGCGAGTACAGCGGTGTGCTCACTGGTAAGGGCATCGAGTTCGGTGGTTCACTCATCCGTCCTGAGGCTACTGGTTACGGTACAGTTTACTTCCTCCGTGCTATGTTGAAGACGAAGGGCGACACGATCGAAGGCAAGAAGGTCCTCATCTCTGGTGCAGGTAACGTGGCTCAGTATGCTGCTGAGAAGGTGCTCCAGTTGGGTGGTAAGGTGATGACCATGTCTGACTCTAACGGTTACATCTACGACCCAGACGGCATCGACCGCGCTAAGCTCGACTACATCATGGAGTTGAAGAACGTTTACCGTGGCCGTATCAAGGAATATGTTGACAAGTACCCAACTGCCAAGTACGTTGGTGACGGTGCAAAGCCTTGGTTCGAGAAGGCCGACATCGCTCTGCCTTGTGCAACTCAGAACGAGTTGAACGAGGAGCAGGCTAAGGCTCTTATTGCTAACGGCGTTATCGCTGTGGCTGAAGGTGCCAACATGCCTTCTACTCCAGGTGCCATCCGCGTATTCCAGGAGGCTAAGATTCTTTACTCTCCAGGTAAGGCTTCTAATGCAGGTGGTGTGTCTGTATCAGGTCTTGAGATGTCTCAGAACTCAGAGCGTCTGTCTTGGTCAGCTGAAGAGGTTGACGCCAAGCTCCTCTGGATCATGGAGAACATCCACGAGAACTGCGTGAAGTACGGCACAGAGGCCGACGGCTACGTGAACTACGTGAAGGGTGCCAACGTGGCAGGCTTCATGAAAGTTGCGAAGGCTATGATGGCTCAGGGCATCGTGTGATGAGAAACTTCGGCGAAGCGTAAGCGAAGCCAACGTTTCCTCTCTATGATGGCTCAGGGCATCGTATAATGAGAAACTTCGGCGAAGCGTAAGCGAAGCCAACGTTTCCTCTCTATGATGGCTCAGGGCATCGTATAATTCGGAACAATAGATTCTAATATAAAGATGGTGCATCGGACTCGTGTTCGATGCACCTTTTGTTTATACCATAAGTGCAAATAGGATGTTGAAGGCTTTTGTTGGTGGCAAAGAGGCATTTTTTTCTTTACTGATATATAAATATGAATAAAAAAAGATGAACTTTTCGATGAATTCTGTTATTATCTCAAGGGAAAGTAGTACCTTTGTAACCATGAAACATCTCGTGATTCGTAATTTGGGACCGTTGAAAGAGGCCGATGCCGAACTGAAGCGCATCAATGTTATCATTGGTTCGCAGAGTTCGGGTAAGAGTTGTGTGCTGAAAACAGCCTGCTATTGTACGTGGGTTGAGAAGCGTATCGAATTGACCCAGACTGCCGATTTCTTTTCAAAAGATGATAACTTTCTGAGAGAATTGGAACGTTTCCACAAACTGAAAGGGTACATTAAGGATGATACCTTTATTGGTTACGAGTCTGATTTCATGGCTTTCTCATACGACAATACTTGCAAGACCTTCAAGTTCGAATGGAAAGAGGACCGTTGGAATTATCATCGTTCTAAAGTGACCTATATCCCTGCTGAGCGTAATTTGGTGGCAGCTATTCCCAACTGGTTCCAAGTGAAGTTCGCTGATGACAATATTCGTGATTTCATGGCAGATTGGGAAACTGCCAGACAGGCTACCACGAAGGATTTGTCTGTATTAAATCTTGGCGTATCTTATCATTATGATTCTGATACGAAATCCGATAAGGTTCAAGTCGCAGATGGTGTGACACTTGATTTCACAAATACTTCGAGTGGTCTTCAGTCTCTTATACCATTGTTTGTGCATCTTAATTATTTGTCCATTCTTAAGAAAAACAGAATTGTAGACACAAGTATTACAGGAAGCAAGGAAGAAAAAAGTTTAGCTGAAATAGTATATGGTCATTTTATTCCAATATATGGAGAGCCTGTTATAGGGAAAGATGTAAAGCAAGGACATCCTTCATTTATGATAGAGCTGGATGGAAGCAGTTATTCTGTACAAATGTCCGATATGAAAAAGATGCAAAATATTATTTTTCAGTATCTTGTTACTGACCATTGCGACATCTTCCTTGAAGAGCCCGAGGCAAATCTTTTTCCACCCACGCAGACAAATCTTGTGGAGTGGCTGCTGGATATGACGAAGGGGGATATTCCCAATAATCTTTTTGTGGCTACACATAGCCCTTATATACTTAATGCCTTCTTGGAGAAACAAGATGAGGATATCAGTCTGTTTTTCACAAGCTATAGAGAAAACCAGATTATTGTCAAGACTGCCACAGAAGAGAATTTGCAGGAGATGTATGACTATGGTGTGGATGCCTTCTTCAATATAGAAACTTTGAGCTGAATCAGATGATGAAAGATTTGTATTTCGTACCAGAGTGCTATGTTGACACGAACTTAGTCGAATCCCTTTTGGAGACGGATGGCGTAAATCATCAGAAAGGGTGCAACACTGTGGTTAATACGATGAAAGGTAAAGTGCTCAATGATGGCTTCGCAGTTGGAATTATTGATTCTGACAAACGGCAGCCTTCATATGTCAAAGAATTTACTGAGATAGCTCATTCCGAACATCTGTCTTTGATGAAGCACAATGTTAAGGCTCACTATCTTGTGATGATAAAGCCTGCAATGGACCAATTTATCTTGGATTGTGCCGAAGAGCAGGGTGTTTGTATGTCCGACTTCAGTTTGTCCTCAGATTTGGAAGGTTTCAAGAAGCAGACGAAAGCAGTCGATACAAAACACGATATACGATTTAAAAAACTTTTCAAGGCAATTAAACATAATGCAGAGATATCCACACTCTGTTGTGTTTTGAACTACTTGAAAGAACAACGCTATCAAAGTAAGGCAGAAAACCTTGTTCAGTTCTTTATAGTCCTCAAATGAGGACAATGAAATCACCATCTTCAGCTTGATTGGTCGCAAGGATTTGATGGCAGAATCATTCTAAAGAGAAAATGTATAGAACTTGTCGATGAACATCGACTCATATAAGAATCGGCTCAAACGTGGAAGTGTTTGAGCCGATTTGCCTCTTTGCAGAATGCGAAGGCAAAATTACGTAAAAGGATTGGAATAGACAAAGAAAATGGCGAAAAGATGAAAAGGAAGGGAGATGCAGGAGTTGCATCAGAAAGGGGGATAAGGTCGGAGGGAACTTATGCGTTGAAGGTGTGTATTTTGAGGTCGGAAGTGGGGCATTGGGTGTTTGACTATTACTTTTTCCTGATAAGTTTTGCTCAGCGGCTGAAAAACCGCTACCTTTGCAAAGTGAACGCAAGGACAATCCATTTTAAAACAACAAAACCAACAATATGAGTAAGAGAAATCTTGAGACCATCTGCGTGCATGGCGGATGGAAACCATCGAAGGGCGAGCCTCAGCAGCTGCCCATCTATCAGAGCACTACTTTCAAGTATGACACCAGCGAGCAGATGGCTCGCTTGTTCGACTTGAAGGATGCCGGATATTTCTATACACGTCTTGCCAATCCCACCAATGACATGGTGGCAAAGAAGATTGCCGCCCTCGAGGGCGGTGTGGGCGCTATGCTGACCTCCAGCGGACAGGCTGCCAACTTCTACGCCATATTCAACATCTGCCAGTCTGGCGACCACTTCATCACCTCCAACACCATCTATGGCGGCACGTTCAACCTCTTTGGTGTGACGATGAAGAAACTCGGCATCGAGTGCACCTTCGTTGACCCCGAATGGGACGACGAGCGCATCGAGAAGGAGTTCCGCCCCAACACAAAGTGCTTCTTCGGCGAGACAGTCAGCAATCCTGGCGGCCATGTGTTCGACATCGAGCGATTCGCCAAGATGGCACACAAGCACGGCGTGCCCCTCATCGTAGATAACACCTTCGCCACACCTATCAACTGCCGTCCCTTTGAGTGGGGCTGCGACATCGTCACACACTCTACCACCAAGTACATGGACGGTCATGCCACACAAGTAGGCGGCTGCGTTGTCGATAGCGGCAACTTCGACTGGGATGCTTACAGCGAAAAGTTCCCAGGCTTGACCACACCCGACGAGAGCTACCACGGGCTGACCTACACCAAGGCATTCGGCAAGATGGCATACATGACCAAGCTCGTAGCCCAGCTCATGCGTGATCTCGGTTCAATTCCTGCTCCACAGAACTCCTTCCTTCTCAATCTGGGGCTTGAGACCCTCCACCTCCGCATGCGCCAGCATTGTGCCAATGCCCAGAAGGTGGCAGAGTGGTTGGAGAAGAACCCGAAGGTGGGTTGGGTGAACTACTGCGGTCTGCCTTCCAACAAGTACTATGCCCTTGGTCAGAAGTACCTCCCCAATGGCTCCTGTGGTGTCATTGCTTTCGGCTTGAAGGGAAGCCGCGAGGAAGCTATCAAGTTCATGGACAATCTCGACTTCATCAGTATCGTCACCCACGTGGCAGATGCCCGCACTTGTGTGTTGCATCCTGCCAGCCACACCCACCGTCAGCTCTCTGACGAGCAACTGCGTGAGGCTGGTGTGGCTCCCGACCTCGTGCGCCTCTCCGTAGGTATCGAGAACGTGGAAGACATCATTGCTGACCTCGAACAGGCAATGGCAAAGATGTAAAGACAAAATACTACTCATTACAAAAGATAAAGAGGATTGGCAGTAATGCCAGTCCTCTTGTTTTTCAATAACCCACGCTTCTCAGCAGAGGCAGGTTATTGATTTAAGTTCCGGAAGTAGAGTTATTCATCATTTCACTTCAGATTTTTTGTTGTGTCGGCAGTTTTTGTACTTTTGTGCCCGAAAGCATCTATGTTGCTAAATTAGCAACACAAGTTTCTAAGTTGGCAACATAGAAGAAACAAGGGGAAAAGGAAAATTTTATAGCGAGAGAATCCGTTTTTCAGTACGAGGGGCTAGGTTTTTTGCCTTCATCATATCAACTTCCGAAAGTTGAGTTACAGATTAAAAAATGTATCAAATTCCTCCTCTAAAAAGCCTCAAAAGACACACGAGAACCCCGTTTGTGTGCTTTTCCCCTCTCTTGGCGCACATATGAGTTGCGCAGGATTTCAACATCCAGTCATAGCCATGTTTTATTCATTTTTTATATGGCGTTACAGTATATCCCAAGTCTTTCAATCTTTGCAGAATGCCTTTATCATGTTTAGTTGGTATAAGATGGGCCATGCCAACAGCAATAAATGTACTTTGCTTTTGTATGGACGAAACTATCTGGGGCATCCACTTCTCGTTTCTATCATGTATTATTTGTTTGGTATGTACTAAGGAATCCTGGTTGATAAGTATAGACAACCGCTCTAAATCATGAAAATAGTAAGCACTATCCGCCGCTAAATGAAAACGCAAAATAGAATCACGGTGTGTCACCTCTTCATATAATGCCAACACTTCTTCTCGAAGAGATTTGCTTTGTGTTTTATTCATAGAAGTGTCTTCCTCTTGTATTACTCCATCCAAAAACACAATTTTCTTCCCCTTTGCTAAAGTTCTGTTTTGTATCGCTAAATCCATAAACATGTAGTCTTTGGATAATTCAATATGATTCTTTGTATTATGTATTAGTTTAGGGAATATCTCCGCATACAATGAAAGAATAAATGCATTTCTTATCACATAGGGGCGATATTTCCAGTCTGTGACATATGGGCGTAAAGCTTTTGTTTTCTCGCCCAAGATGTCTTCGTATGTCGTATCATTAGGCATCAATTCTTCCATCATTTGCGAGTTATCTGAACTTGTCATTTTGGCACCAAAGAAGCTTTCTATACAAACAGCGTCACATGAGTTGAACACAGAGTCCCATCCTTCAATATTTTCAAAAAAACTCTTATGCTGCAAATGCATCGTCCCAAAAACATAAGCAATTTCTTTCTTCTCGGCATTCTCGACTTTCCACATCAGAGTATGAGCAGATGTAGGGTCTATATATTGATAACTATCTTTGTTTACGACATGATTGCACGATGTCATAAACAGAACTATTGCTATGGATGGCAATAGAAACAAACATTTTTTGAGAATAGTCATAGTTGTATATTTGTCCATGGCACTCATTATTTTTTCAGCCGTTTGTTGAGCAGGTTGCACAGCTTCTCAGGTTTCATGGTGAGATTCGTGACTTGAATACAATCCTCAGCCCCCATAAGGATTCGATTTATCTTACGGCCGATGCGGTCCATGCCCTTTGCCTCGCTCTTCTTCTTGGCTTCCACGTCGGGCATGTAGTGAATGCGTATAACGTCGGATTTGGATAAATAAGCAAGGTCGAAATGGTGGATGTCTGCGAAGTTATATTCCTTTTTACCGACGATGACTTTATCTTCCTTGATGATGATAGGAGGTATATGTAATACCCGCTCACGAATAAGAACGGAAAGACCCCAAAGAAAGGTCCCACCTGACAGCAGTAGTAAAGACCAATTCCATATCCAGAACCGAGCGTTTAGACCTTTGGTAATAGGGATGAGCAAAACTATGGTATATCCCAACATGAGAAGAAGCCAGGGCAGAATCACCCAGACCTTGTGATATAATTTGATTTCTTCCATTGATGATTGTTTTATTTGCCTGCAAAAATGTTTGCTTTTCGCATTAAATCTATTTCACCGCCTCGACCGTGTATCCCTTGCGCCGCAACATCGCAATCAGTCCGTCGTTGCCAAGGAGGTGGCGGGCACCTACGGCTACCATACATGGCCGCTTGGCGATGTTCTGCTCGATGACGGGGCACCAGGCCTGATTCATGGCTTGAGTAAGTGAGAGACTGTCTGGTATCAATGGATTTGGCATCATGGGATTGTCTGGGTCATTCTTCGCATGATTCTCCAGCACATCATATAGGCTGCATGTGTCGTTCTCCAGATAGGCTGCTTCTATTTCCTTAACGCACTCCGGAATCTCGTCATTATTATTGTGTATGCCTACGTAAAGCATCCAGGCTTGAAACTTCAGCGGGATATTAGGACGCTGTCGTCTCGTTTTAGGGATTATAGGACCCTTTTCCCATTGTACGTGTTGCAACGCACTTTCCAATTGTCCAATCTCAATTCCTCGCTTGATGGCTTCCTGGTATAACACGACATCCGCGGTTCGAATGCCATAATACATCTTTGTCGAATTGTATTCGGAAAGAAGGTCGAACCAATATTTCGGGGTCCTTTTCCAATACTCTGCAACACCCATCTTCTGGCTCAGGAATTGATGCACCTCCTGATACTGGGCCACGCTGTCGAAGAGGCTCTCGTAGGTAACGCCTTCAGGCATCAAATCCTCTTTTTCCGTATCCTTGTCCCATCCCGGAATCTCCGCGATACTCATCTCTTTGGTAGCCAACCGATTCAAATCCTCTTTTTCCATATCCTTGTCGCATCCCAGAAACTCCGCTATGCTCATCTCTTTGGTTGCCAACCGAATCGCGTTGGTCAAATCCGTCTCGAAGTACACAGTCTTCACATTCGACAAGGCTTCATCGACGCCCTCAAAGCCAAAAATCTCCTCATGCGTGAAGCTGTGTCCACCTCCGTGGCAAGTGCCAAAGAGGTATGATTTCTGAGCGAGTCCATTGCCGCTTATCTCCCACAGCCAGCCGGGATTGTCAGTTTTGGAATCGGAACAATTATACGACGTCGCAGTAATGGCAGCGACGGCAAGGATGATTCGTAGGCTCATTTTCTTCATATCGTTATGGTTTTTTATTTGTTGATGCGGATGGGTATTGTCCAGGACACTTGCTTGATTTTTCCGTTGATGTAGTAGAGGGGAAGGTATTGGTTGGCGAGGATGTAGTTGGCGAGTTTCTCCTTGATTTCCCGCTCCATTTGGGGGTAGGGCGGTTCTTCGCGCTTGTTGGGGAAGGTCACGTCCACGTCGGTGGGCTTCATCATGAGACCGAAATTGCAGTATTGGACTTTGGCGAGGATGCGTCCGCTCGCTTCGGGGTGGCTCTTGTGGAGCTGGGCACCGAGATCGCCTAGGAACTGATTGAATTTTTTGTTTGCATCTGGGTCTTCCGTCTTCCCCTTGATGATGAGTTTGTTCTCCATCCGCTTTACTGATAAGACTTTGCCCTGTTTCACGGCGATGAAGTCTTCGTGCTCGTAATATCGGTTCCACCCCATGTGCTCGTATGAGATTCGGCTGCCCGACACGACGCGCAGGGTGTCGCTGAACCAGGTGGCGGCACACTTCCCATTCTTGCAGTACTTGCGGAGTTCGGGGATGTCATTGGGGAGAATTTTTCCTTCCTTCTCCGTCCAGATAGAACTGAGGTAGAGCATTCCGTTTTCTATCTCCCAATGGCCGATGTAGCCACGCCATAGGGAGGTGGAAGAGCATTCCTCTTCCAATTTCTTGCCCAAATTATCAAACGCATGGCAGTCATAGAGAGGGCACGTCAACATCTGATAGTTTGCCCCTTTCCAAAAGAGTTGTTCGCCCTCCTGCCCAGTGGCGCTGACGCTGAGGACGATGGTCGTCCATGCGATGAGTGTGATGATGATTTGTTTCATAAGAAGGAGTGATTTTTTTCAGTGAAATGTGATTATTTAACATTTCGGGGGCAAAGTTATACAAAACAAGAGAGCAAACCAAAGAAAAACATAAGAAAATGAGCCAACCCTTTCATTTCTCAAACTACTTTAAGAGAAAGCCTTAGGATTCGCAAGAAAATGCTTGTAAAAGAGGCTGAATAAGGAATAGACCCAATCACCACACCAATAACCGCAATTATGTTACACGTTGCAGAAAGTTTTAGAACGCGTCCTAGAAAAACTCGCCTTTCATCCCTGTTACACACCATCCACTATTCCGCCAAACGCCAAATGCCAAATAAGGGTGAAGGGGCGGTTATTATATTTATATAGTTCCTATCCATTTACTTCTATCCCTATATATTATTATAATTATATATAAGGGTAGCATTTTCCTTATTTCTTATTTGGCGTTTGGCTAATTTGGCGGGGGCGAGTCTTCTCCAATAACCCACGGTTATTTCTCAGCAGAGGCAGGTTATTGATCAATAAGGCTGGGTTATTGGAAAATAATGGCAGGTTATTGGAAATGAAAAAAGTCGTGCCTCATAGAGAAAGGCTGATCAACGACAAACAACTGCGTGAAGCAGGTGTGGCACCTGATCTCGTGCGCCTCTCTGTGGGCATCGAGAATGCCGAGGACATCATCGCCGACCTCGACCAGGCAATGGCAAAGATGTAAAGAATACCACAATCATCACTTGAAGACAAAGAGGACTGGCAGCAATGTCAGTCCTCTTGTTTTTGTTTACGTAGCGTAGGCGTAGGGCAGGTGTAGCAAAGGGTGTGTTTCCCCCTATGCAAATTAGTTCCGTACGCGGATTCTTCTTGGCCCCTCCACCTCCAATTTGAAGGTGATGGGCAGGGTGTAACGGATACGTGTGGTCTCATTCCATAATCTCGCAGGTATCCATTTGGGCATTCCTTTGACGATACGGATGGCTTCCTCGTTCAGCAGGGAGTCGGGAGACCTGATGACCTTGTAGGAGTTGTGGCTCCCGTCCTTTTCTATTACAAACTGAACAAACACACGTCCCTCAATGCCTTTCTTCTTGGCCTCTTCTGGATAGCACATGTTCTTCTTGATGTAATCCAAACAGGCTTTGTCACCTCCAGGGAATTGAGGATTCTGTTCTGGTTCGTCGAAGACCTCATACCCTCCGTTCTGGGCATTCTGTTGAGCCTTCTCCTTGTCCTGCGCATTGGCAATCGTGGCTGCCAGCAGTAGCAGCATAGTGATGATGATTTGTTTCATAAGAAATAGTCTTTACGCATTTATATATATAGAAGTTATAACAGTTTGAAGGTGAAGGGGAGCGTGTATTTCATGCTGACATATTCTTGGGAGAGCATGGACCAATCCGCCATATCATCTCCATGACCTCTTCCTCTTTTCCTGTCAGTTTATCCATTTCTTTCAACTATTCATTTAGTTCAACGCTACAAAGTAATACCTTTTTGCCGACAAATCCAAGCGAATGGAACTATTTAACAAATTTTCAGTTCATTCCCTTAGGTCGTAACCATTCAGTGACAGAACTCCAACATGGTTTTTCTTGAAACTAATTTGAATAATTAGAATAATTCAGGTCATTAATTGTTATAATTATCAAAATTAGTGGATGAAATTATTCAAATTATTGTAATTTGTTTCTTAAAATCCATCGCCAAGGGCGATTCGCTGAATAGTTCCCTTAGGTCAGTACGTCGTGCTCCCTAATCATCTTAAAGGCATGCTGCATCCGTTTGAAAATATCTTGTTCTCCGATAAGGCACGCATATTTCCCGGCAGAGGCAGGTTAAAGGCGCTTCGCTAAATGAAAAATGAAGATACAGCATGCCTTAATGAAAAAGATTGTTACCCTTAAGAGAAAAAATTGCAACACTTAATGAAGAGTTGGGAACTGGGATTTTCAGCTCCACGTGCTTGCCGATGAGGTCGGAGAGACGGACGAGCGTGGGCTTGCCGTTCCAAAAATTGTATTCGACAAGGATGCCGTCTGCATAGATGCGGGCTGCGTCGCCTTGATAAGATATTTGCAGATAGAGATCGAGGTTCTCGTTCAGTTCGTTGAGGCTGCTGATGGTCCATGTGGCTGCTTTCTCCCAATCACTCTCTGTGGGCATCGAGAATGCCGAAGACATCATTGCTGACCTTGAGCAGGCAATGGCAAAGATGTAAAGACAAAATTAACGGAAGAAATACACTTTCTTCAAAGATGACCTTATTCAATGGCTGGAATCTGGATGCAAGACTGAGGCTCCTATGAATCCTGATGAGATAAATCAACTCTTGCGCCAACGGCCGAATAGAAATTGTTAGATGATAGAAAAACTTTAGCGGACACCAATAGTTTTATTAATGATTTTGTACATAATATCGTTACTATCAGAAATTTAAGGACCAGCCTTTGTCAACGTTGATGGTACAAAGTTAAGACAATGTTTATAACCTACAAAACATGGTTTGTAGGTTGCCGCATTTGGTCTGTGGTTGACAGGATTTTGTTTGTAGTTGGGGTTATGTTCCTACAAACACAGTTGAAGGCTGCAAATGGCATTTACTATGCCGCTTGCAGCCTCCAACTGTTATGGAAATAGAAACTTATCCCATGTTACCATATATAATCGTTGTAATCATCGGGTGTATCTCCAAGACCGACGTTTCCAGAACCCGAAGCTGCCAACGACTGCAGAGGTTCCATTTCATAAACCTTCATCTCAGGCTTCATATAATTTTTCTTCATGTCGATATATGCTTTATTTGATGATTACTTTCTTGTTGTTCTTGATGTATATTCCCTTCACTGGCGTGCTTATTTGCTGGCCCTGGAGGTTGTAGATGCGATCGTTGGCATTGGCAGTGCCACTGATGCCCGCATCGCCTTCGATGACAATCTCGCCGATGCCTGTTGTCTCGTCATCGCCGGGGAAGACGAAGCCTCGTGCTGGTGCTGCAGCACCGGGAGATACTTTGAGATAAGCCTTGCCTGGAGTGGCCTTGAGCTGAGAGCCATTATCGCTTATTACAGTGCCATTACCTTCTTTCACCAGTCCGAGATAGAAGCCGAGGCCTACCTTTGTTGATACATTGTTATATGTGAGGCGATAGAGTTTATATCCAGACTCTGCATTTATCGTCTGCTCTGTGGCAGGCGTTGCCACGAGGTGGTTCTCTCCTGTTGCGGCAGCAGATACTTCATCACTGATGTTCATTGCATTCACATACTCGCAGTTTGCCTTCAGCAGCACGCCTTCGCCTGAAGCCACTTTATTGTCGTTGCGCTTGGTCAATGTCAGAGTGCCGCCGCTTACAGTAGCGTTATATACTGTGATTTCGCTAGTAGAAGCCATCAGCTCTGCATTTGAATTCCTATTGCTGAATGTAGCCCAATAGGTGTCGTTGTCACCCTTGGCTGCCTTGATTACCTTATAGTCGCCGAACACAGGATAGTTGTCGGTACCGAGCTGCTGACCCCATACTGAGCCATCGTAAGTTTTATTATCTATTACCATGCTGCCTTGTGAAAGCATATAAGCGACTTCGCCACTTTTGAATGCGTCAATTGATAATGTCAAAATATTTGTAAAAGTGCCTTCCAAATTACCGACAACATTTCCTACATTTTGACCGGTTTGTATAAAACAACGAGTAATTGTGCCGGATGAGTTATTTTCTCCGCATAGTTCACCTATATTATCACCGGTCCCAATGACTTCTCCTGTTTTAAAACAATTAAAAATGTATTTTCCCCAGTCCGGATCATTAGTGCCAACTAACCCACCGACTTTTGATTTTCCTTCAACGCGTCCTGTATTATAACAGTTGAAAACATTACCAGTATTATTTCCTAACAGACCACCGATATTATTATTTGAGCCTTTTACATCACCCTTATTATCCTTAATTCCGCAACACTATAATTTAACTTTATTTATAAGTTCCTGAGC
>SAMEA3663015__coassemble_162_pt1 | contig 42854 bp, 38 predicted proteins | sample SAMEA3663015__metabat2_low_PE_019 | metagenome-assembled genome bin SAMEA3663015 (sample SAMEA3663015) | pig gut metagenome | biome: pig gut; feature: pig-associated habitat; material: faeces | place: France | collected 2012
GTTGTTCAGGAACTTATAAATAAAGTTAAATTATAGTGTTGCGGAATTAAGGATATTTAGTAAATAATCACATTTTAATGTTATTTTCCCCACTTTTCTGTATACCTTTTCTGATATTCGTCTGTCAATTCCGTCACTTTATGCATAATCTGCACTAACTGCATCATATACTTCTCTAACTTGTACACCAATGCAGCGGTTCTTCGTTCAGAGAAGTGGCTCTTCAGTTCCTTCAATGTTTGGTTGTAGTTGTTTCCAACCATATGGAACTGAGCATGAAAGTCGCTTAACTTGGCATAATATTCATGCTGACTCTTGTCGAATGTCACCACATGAAAAGGCTCTCCAAAGATTCGCGCCTTGATGAATGCGGATTTGCTTGTCATGCCAGAACGGTCAAACATCTTTAGAAAACGCATATCTTCTTCACTACTAAAGTTAACGGAGTTACGGTTTATCGCTGGGTCTAACTTGGGATTTTTTCGCTGTCGCTCAACAACACGTCTCCCACCATTGCTTCTTTTGTTGTTCATCTTTGTTATTTGGGGTTTGACATAATAATTATCACTTGATGCTTACGGCAAGTATGGACAGGCTGACCGACTTTGGAGGACAGGCTTACGCCCTCGGCAGAGCAAGGAGTTTTGTGCTGCAAACGGAGTTTCGTGCAGCAGAAAACATACCTTGCTATGTTCTGGCGAACATAATAATCCGCTCTTCAAGCGGATGCTGCATATAATAGGTTATTCTATCCATCACAATTGTCTTTAGTGTCTTTTGCGGGTGCAAAGGTACTGCGACAAATTCGATTGGGCAATAGCCATCAACCGCCACTTGCAGCCACTTTACAGACAAATGCCGTCAGAGGTCATGTTTTCGTGAATGCATGAGTTCATGAGCGTCCCCTGATGTGCAAAATATGCCAGAATATGTATGTTTTTCCGAGACGTTGGAAATCTCGTACAGACTTCCATGTTTTCACCAAGTGTTACCAGTTACCAAACGCAGTAACCGAGGTAACACTTAGGTAACGGAACAGACTCAACATTCTTTCCAATTCGAAAGAATCTCAAAAGTGCAAATGACAGCAAACCAACGCAGTATCAACGATTTACGCTATCTCACCCGTAATAACCTCATCATTCCCCACAACCTTGATATTCGTAGAAATAGAACGGTCTCGTATAAGGTACGAGATAACATGCTTATGCCTCTGTTCAGAATCCCCCAAAAACATCGGTAAAGATAATAAAATTCTTTCACTTCATATAAAAATGTGGGATTTTTGGGGAAAGGGGATGTTTTTTTTTGTTCTTCTCTTTAATTCCACTAACTTTGCACTCCAATTACGCGTAAAAAGATGATTTTCAACTATGATGTTGTGGTGGTGGGAGCGGGTCACGCTGGATGTGAGGCTGCTGCCGCTGCTGCTAATTTGGGTGCTCGGACGTGTCTCATCACGATGGACATGAACAAGATTGCACAGATGTCGTGCAATCCTGCCATTGGTGGTATTGCCAAAGGGCAGATTGTGAGGGAGATTGATGCGTTGGGAGGATATACGGGTATCGTAACCGACCGTTGTAGCCTGCAATTCAGAATGTTAAATCTCTCGAAGGGTCCTGCAGTGTGGAGTCCCCGTTCACAGTGCGACCGTGCCAAGTTTATCTGGACATGGCGGGAGATACTGGAGAACACACCCAACTTGCAGATTTGGCAAGACCAAGCGAAGGAGTTAGTGGTTGAAAATCAGACGGTTCAAGGTGTAAAGACGTATTATGGAGCCGAGTTTCGTGCCCAATGTGTCATCATCACGGCAGGCACGTTTCTGAATGGGTTGATGCACATCGGCAGGGTGATGATTCCTGGTGGAAGATGTGCCGAACTGCCGGCACTGGAACTGACAGAAAGCATCACGAAACATGGCATCCGTGCAGGAAGAATGAAGACGGGAACCCCTGTGCGCATTGACAAGCGGAGCGTGGATTTTTCGCTGATGGAGAAACAGGATGGCGACCACGATTTTCACAAGTTCTCTTACCTGCCCACAGAGCGCACGTCGGTGTCGGAACGTAACAACCTCCCTTGCTGGATTTGCTACACCAACACCGAGGTACACGACGTGCTACGTTCGGGCCTCTCCGACTCTCCCCTTTATAATGGACAAATCCAGAGCATCGGACCTCGCTATTGCCCAAGCATCGAGACCAAACTCCACACCTTCCCCGACAAGGACGAGCACATGTTGTTCTTGGAGCCTGAAGGAGAAACCACGAACGAGATGTACCTGAACGGCTTCTCGTCCTCTCTCCCCTTAGACATCCAGTTGACCGCTCTCCGCAAGATTCCTGCCTTCAAGAATCTGGAAATTTATCGTCCCGGATATGCCATCGAGTACGACTTCTTCGACCCCATTCAACTGACCCATTCCCTCGAATCGAAAGTGGTGAAAAACCTCTTCTTTGCAGGACAAGTGAACGGCACAACGGGTTATGAGGAAGCCGCAGGACAAGGTGTGATTGCGGGCATCAATGCTGCCATCAACTGCAACAAAACACTGAATGGTGGGGAGCCTTTCACACTGGGCAGAAACGAAGCCTACATCGGTGTGCTTATCGACGACCTTGTGACGAAAGGAGTGGATGAGCCTTACCGCATGTTCACCTCTCGTGCCGAATACCGCATCCTGCTCCGTCAGGATGATGCCGATACGCGACTGACCGAACGCAGTTACCAGTTGGGCCTGGCAAATGAAGAACGCCACCAACTGATGCTGACGAAGAAGGAGAAGATAGCAGCCATTACTCACTTCATTGAGAACTTCTCGTTGAAACCTTCACTCATCAATCCTGCTCTCGAAGCCTTGGGCACCACCCCACTCCGTCAGGGTTGCAAACTGGAAGAACTGTTGGGACGACCACAAATCAACATCAACAACATCGCTCCCCACATCGAGCCGTTCCGCAAGGAACTCAATCACATCCTTGGCGACGATCCACGAAGGGAAGAAATCATTGAGGCAGCCGAGATCCAAGTCAAATACAAGGGCTACATCTACCGCGAACAACAAATGGCAGAAAAGATGGTTCGCTTGGAGAACATCAAAATAGCAGGAAAGTTTGACTACCCCAACATGACCCAAATCTCCATCGAAGCGCGCCAGAAACTACAAGCCATCCAACCCGTCACGCTGGCACAAGCCTCACGTATTCCTGGCGTTTCGCCTTCCGACATCAACATCATGTTGGTGCTGATGGGACGATGAATGGGAAACAGAGAAACAACAGTTAAAGCATTTGTTTTGTTCCACGTGAAACAATTTAAGCGTAGGACATGCAAAATCAAGCATTTAGAAGAATTGACAAAAACAAATCATACAACAAAAGAACAATGGAACTCAACAATCAGTACCTACTGGACCACCTGCGCAGCATTCCGGATTTTCCACAGAAAGGCATCAACTTTCGTGACGTGACCACCCTCTTCAAGGATGCTAAAGCACTTGAGATTATGGAGGAAGAACTCTACGAACTTTACAAGGACAAAGGCATCACCAAAGTGGTGGGATTGGAAACGCGCGGCTACGTGATGGGAGCCATCCTTGCCCGCCGCCTCAATGCCGGTTTCGTCATGGCACGCAAACCCGGCAAACTCCCCTACAAGACCATTAAGGAGTCCTACACCAAAGAGTATGGGACAGACAGCATCGAGATACACGTGGATGCCATCGACGAGAACGACGTGGTGCTGCTGCACGACGACCTCCTCGCCACGGGAGGCACCATCAAGGCGGCATGGAACCTCGTGAAGAAGTTCAACCCCAAGAAGTGCTACATGAACTTCGTGGTGGAGATTCACGATGAGGGCTTACACGGCAGGGACTTCATCGGTGACGGCATAGAAATCACCACTTTGCTGAGCGTGTGAGAAACAGGGAATGCACCATTCCGCACTTCCAGCAACAATGAAACCCTTTTGTCTTAAACGCTGATTTTGCATCAGTTAGAGTGAAATTGTTTCACGTGAAACAATTCAGTGAAATGAAGTAATACTTGAAGTAAAGAAGAATGAACAAAGACGAGGAAAGGTTACAGCGGCTCAAGGTGATTGTGAACAGCCTCACCGAAGAACCTGGGTGCTATCAATATTTAGATAAGGATGGCACAGTCATCTATGTGGGTAAGGCAAAGAACCTCAAACGCCGCGTCAGTTCTTACTTCAATAACTCATACAAGAACCGTAAGACACAGATTCTTGTCAGCAAGATTGAGGACATCAAATACGTGGTAGTGCCGACCGATGAGGATGCGCTGATTCAAGAAAACAATCTCATCAAAGAACACCAACCCTTCTACAATATTCTGTTGAAAGACGGCAAGACCTACCCTTCTGTCTGCATTACCAACGAGTATTTTCCCCGCGTGTTCAAGACGCGCAACATCGACAAGAAGACGGGCATCTACTATGGTCCGTTCAGCCATCCTGGGACATTGAATGCGATGATGGAACTCATCGGGAAACTCTATCAGGTGCGCCTTTGCCACACGTCCATCACGCCAGAGAGGATGGCACAAGGAAAGGTGAAGAAGTGCCTCTATTATGACATCGGCAAGTGTAAAGCACCCTGCATTGGTCTCCAATCAAGGGAGGAATACCTACGGCAAATTGAGGAAATCAAAGATATTCTGAGCGGCAACACACGGAATCTGTGCCAAAAACTGTTGACAGAAATGCAATCCTTGTCCGAAAAAGAGGAGTTCTTGGCAGCGGAGGAAGTGAAAAAGAAGTACCTTCTTGCTAAGGAGTTTGACAGCAAGAGCCGTGTCATCACCAGCACGAACCAAAACATTGATGTGTTCAGCATCGAGGACGACGAAAACAAGGCATACGTCAACTACATGCACGTGGTGAACGGCTGCATCACGCGCGTATTTACCAACGAATATAAGAAACGGCTGGACGAGACACCTGAAGAAATTCTTTCTTTGGCAATCATTGATATGAGGGAACAATATGGTGACGAATCTAAGGAAATTGTAGTGCCGTTTGAACTGGATTTCACACTGAAAGATGCCGAATTTATCGTACCTAAGGCTGGCGACAAGAAGAAACTGCTGTTCCTGTCGGAGGCAAATGTGCGTCAGTATCGCATTGATGCCCTCAAACAGGCCGAAAGGCTCAACCCTGACCAACGGAACGTGAACATCCTGAAGGAACTGCAACGCAAACTCAAACTGTCCAAGATTCCCATGCGCATCGAGTGCTTCGACAACTCCAACATCATGGGACAGGACGCTGTGGCAGGCTGTGTGGTGTTCATTGGTGGCAGAAAATCGAAGAACGACTACCGCAAGTACAACATCAAGACGGTGATTGGTCCTGACGATTACGCCTCGATGAGTGAGGTCGTCTATCGCAAATACAGCCGTGCCATCGAGGAAGAGACTCCCCTACCCGACCTCATCATCACCGATGGTGGCAAGGGGCAGATGGAGGTGGTTAGAAAGGTGATTGAAGACCAACTGCACTTGGACATCCCCATTGCAGGTCTCGCCAAAGACAACCACCACCGCACCAACGAACTCCTCTTCGGCTTTCCGGCTCAAGTGGTGGGCATTGAAATGGACAGCCCCTTGTTCAAGCTGCTCACACAGATTCAAGATGAGGTACACCGCTTCGCCATCACGTTCCATAAGCAGAAACGCGCCAAGCATAACACGGAGTCGGAACTTGACCACATCAAAGGCATCGGTACGACAACTAAAATGCTGTTACTCAATAGGTTCAAAAGCCTTAAGCGTATCAAGGAAGCCGACATCGAGACCTTGGCAGAAGTGATTGGTGCTTCAAAAGCACAACTCATTAAAGACTATTTCAATGATTAAAAATACCATAAAAAGAAATGAGAGCAGTCATACAAAGAGTGACCCACGCATCCGTCACCATCAATGGTGCGGTCAAATCGGCAATAGGCAATGGCTATTTGGTTTTGCTGGGATGTGAAAATGCTGATACTGAGGAGGATATTCAGTGGTTAGCGAAGAAAATCTGTAACTTGCGCGTGTTTGACGACGAGAATGGCGTGATGAACAAGTCAGTGTTGGATGTGGGGGGCGATATTCTGGTGGTGAGCCAGTTCACGTTGTGGGCAAGTTACAAGAAGGGGAATAGGCCGTCATATCTGAGAGCGGGAAGTCATGAGGTGACGGTGCCGCTGTATGAGCGGTTTCTGGAGGTGGTGGAAGAGCAACTGGGAAAACCAGTTGCCGCAGGGGAGTTTGGTGCGGAGATGAAGGTGGAACTGCTGAACGATGGACCAGTGACCATCTGCATGGACACAAAAAACAAAGAATGAGAACAGATAATATTTATGAATAATTCATGATTCATTGATGGCAATTCGTGTTAAGAAAAAACATAAATTATCATGAATTAACCACGATTTATCATGAAAAATATTTCAAGTAAGTATGGACGAAAACAAGTATTTTGAGACTCTAAAACAATATGATTTAGACCTCGATGACGAAAAGGTGAAACGACAAGTGGAAAACTTGTTGAAAGACCACCTTCAGGAGAATAACACGAAGGAAGTAAAGCAGTTCCTGCTGAACAGCGTGGAACTCACCACGCTGAAGACAACGGACAGCGAGGACAGTGTGTTGAAGTTTGTGGAAAAAGTCAACAAATTCGACGATGTCTATCCCGAATTGGGGCATGTGGCAACGGTGTGCGTGTATCCCTGTTTTGCTAAGATCTGCCATGATACATTAGAGAACGAAGAGGTGGAAATTGCTTGCGTCGCTGGTAGTTTTCCATCAGCACAAACCTTTGTGGAGGTGAAAATTGCGGAGACAGCATTGGCTATCAAGGATGGTGCCACAGAGATTGACATCGTCATTCCTGTAGGCAAGTTTTTGGCGGGCGATTATGAAGGAATGTGCGATGAAATCTCCGAAATCAAGGCTGTGTGTGGCGACAAGAAGTTGAAGACGATTCTGGAGACGGGATGCCTCAAGACTGCCTCGAATATCAAGAAAGCAAGTATCCTCGCGATGTATGCCGGAGCCGACTACATCAAGACTTCCACGGGCAAGTTGGAGCCTGCTGCCACCCCCGAAGCAGCGTTTGTGATGTGCCAAGCCATCAAGGAATACTACGATAAAACCGGCATTCAAATCGGTTTCAAGCCCGCTGGCGGCATGAAGACGGTGGAGGATGCCCTCACCTATTACACCATCGTGAAGGAAGTGCTGGGCGAGAAATGGCTGACCAACCAATGGCTGCGCCTCGGCACCAGTTCTCTCGCCAACAAGTTGCTCAGCGACATTGAAGGAAAGGAAGTGAAGTTCTTCTGAAAACAGTGAAGCAGGAACGTCGCTTCCTCTTCAGTACTTCCACAGAAGTACCCGAGTACTTCTATAGCGGTACTACAGTACTTCCGAAGAAGTACTGGCAAGGAAACGGAATGAAAAAAGAAGGAGTTAAAGCGTACGGTCAATCACATAATCGACGTAGGCAATCAAGGCTTGCTTGACATCCGAATCAGGGAAGGATGCAAGCAGGCCTTTTGCTTTTTCAGCATAGTCGTTCATGACCTGTACGGCATAGTCGATTCCCCCATTTTCCTTGGTGAACTCGACCAAAATATTGATTTCATCTTGTGAAACTTGGCGCGCCTTCACCTTGCGGGCAAGGGCAAGCATTTCAGCATTTTGGGTGGAAAGAAGAGCGTGAATGACAGGAAGAGTGAGTTTGCCTTCCTGCATATCATTACCTGTCGGTTTGCCGATGGAAGGATCGTGATGATAGTCGAAAATATCGTCACGAATCTGGAAACAGATACCCACGTATTCTCCAAAATCATGCAGGGTTTTCATCGCCTTTTCGTCCGATGAAACCGCCATGACACCCGACTCTGCACAGGCTGCAAAGAGTGCTGCGGTCTTGTTGCGGATGATGTCAAAATAGACAGCCTCGTCAACTGCCTGGTTCTTCACGTTGTTCAGTTGCAGCAGTTCACCGCAGGCAAGATTCTGAGCAGCATTAGACAAGACCTCTATCATGCGTGAACTACCCGTCTTGGCAGCACAAAGCAAAGCATTTGCCAGGATGAAATCGCCCACCAATACAGCGATTTGATTGCCATAGGCACTGTTCACCGATTTCTGTCCACGACGTTCCTCACTTTCATCCACCACATCATCATGCACGAGGCTTGCCGTATGAAAAAACTCGAAGGTGGCGGCCGTGTAGATAGCATTCTCATTCACAGCACCTCCAACAAGTTTGGCGGCAAGGAGCGCAAGCATCGGACGCATCATCTTTCCCTTCCGCTGGGAGATGCTTGTAAACACCACTTGCAAAAGGGGGCTGGGATGCTGGAGATAGGAGTCAAACACTTGCTTGTATTGACTCATCTCCACCTCAATGGGCTTTCGTATTTGTTGTAATGCGTCCATGCTTTTGAGTTTCGGGTGCAAAGGTACGGAAATTAAGTGAAAAGTGACCAAAGAAAAGTTAGAAATGTTTTTTCAAGTGTGCTTGAAAAGCGAAAAATCCATGTTACCCACTGCCAAAGAAAAAGAAATTTTGATTTTTCACTTTTCACTTTCCACTTTTCAGTAAAAAACAGTACCTTTGTGACAAAATCAAGAAAACATGGCAAAATTATTTCTGCTCGATGCCTACGCATTGATTTATAGAGCGTATTACGGCTTCATCAAGAACCCGCGCATCAACAGCAAAGGCGAGAACACATCGGCTGTGCTCGGCTTCGTGAACACGCTGGAAGAGATACTCACGAAAGAGAATCCTGACTATATCGGTGTGGCATTCGACCCACATGGTCCGACGTTCCGTCATGAGGCTTTCGCTGAATATAAGGCACAACGCGAAGAGACGCCAGAAGGCATCCGCTTTGCGGTACCTATTATTAAAGACGTGTTGAAGGCATATCGCATCCCTGTGCTGGAAGTGCAAGGATTTGAGGCTGACGATGTGATTGGCACGTTGGCAAAACAAAGCGAATCCATCGAAGGACTTGACACCTACATGATGACACCCGATAAGGATTACGGGCAATTGGTGGCTAAGAACGTGAAGATGTATAAACCTCGATTTGATGGTGGTTTTGACATTCTTGGCGAAGCGGAAGTGAAGGCGAAATATGGCATCAACGAGGTGAAGCAAGTGATAGACTTGTTAGGACTGATGGGCGATTCGTCCGATAACTACCCTGGTTGTCCAGGTGTGGGTGAAAAAACTGCCGTCAAACTCATCAACGAGTTTGGCAGCATCGAGAATCTGCTTGCCAACACCGAACAACTGAAAGGTGCCATGAAAAAGAAAGTGGAGGAACATGTGGAAGACATTAAGATGTCGAAGTTCTTGGCAGCCATCCGAACGGATGTGCCCATCACGCTCGACCTTGAAAGCCTCCGACGCGAACCCATGGATGAAATGGCACTGAAAGACATTTTCGAACGATTGGAGTTCCGTACATTGCTAAAAAAGAAAATAGGAGGCGGTGAAGAGGGTGCCCCCTACTCTACTGTGGCTGCAACGACAAAATCGTCAAACACGCGAAAGGGACAGATGGATGACTTGTTCAGCGGTGACCTCTTTGGTGGCACAAGCGTGACAAATACGGCTCAACCCCATCTTCCCGAAGCCTCCGAGAAGGCAAAAAATCCGACCGAGGGACAAGGTGACTTGTTTTTTTCAAATCTCAGCGACTTAAACAACACGCCTCACAACTACCAACTGGTTGATTCGGAGGATGAAATGAAAAAGTTAGCTGCAAAATTATTGACTTTTGGTTTTGTCAGTTTAGACACAGAAACGACTTCTGTGGATGCGATGTCGGCAAAATTGGTCGGATTGAGTTTTTCAGTGAAGGAAGGAGAGGCTTTTTATGTGCCCGTGCCTCAACATGAGAAATGGGAAGGCGATGATTTTGAAGAATCCTTAAAAGTTGTTAACATCTTCAAAGAGGTGTATGAATCCCATCAAATTTTGAAAATTGGACAGAACATCAAATACGACATGATGGTGCTGGCAAACTATGGCATCCATCTTGAAGGGAAGATGTTCGACACAATGATTGCACATTATATACTTGCACCAGAATTGCGTCACAACATGGATTATCTTGCGGAGGTATATCTGAAGTATAAGACCATCCACATCGACTCGCTCATTGGTTCTGGTAAGAAACAGCGTTCGATGAGCGAACTTAATCCACAAGACGTGTATGAATATGCCGCTGAGGATGCTGACGTGACCCTCAAATTGAAGAATATTCTGGAGAAGGAACTTCACGAAAAGGGACTTTACCAACTCTTCGATGAAGTGGAAATGCCCCTTGTGCCAGTGTTGGCAAGGATGGAAATGAACGGAGCAAGAATTGACGAAGCCTCATTAGCAGAAACGTCAAAGGTATTCACCGAGCGCATGGATGCCATCGAGAGGGACATCCGTGGGGTGGCAGGACAGCAACTCAATATCAGTTCTCCGAGACAGATAGGCGAACTCCTTTTTGACCGGCTCAAGATTGACTCCAAACCCAAGAAGACGAAGACGGGGCAATACGTCACAGACGAGGCTACCCTACTCGCCCTGAAGAGCAAGCATCCTGTGGTGGAGAAGATACTCGATTATCGTGGTTACAAGAAACTGCTGAGCACCTATATTGATGCCCTGCCCCAATTGGTGAATCCACGTACGGGACACATCCACACTTCTTACAATCAAGCAGTTACAGCCACAGGAAGACTCTCTTCCAGCAATCCCAATTTACAGAACATCCCCATCCGTGACGAGAACGGAAAGGAGGTGCGCAAAGCCTTCATCCCCGATGAAGGCGAACTCTTCTTCTCTGCCGACTATAGCCAGATAGAACTACGCCTGATGGCTCATCTGAGCCAAGACCCCAATATGGTGGCAGATTTCAATTCAGGGCACGATATCCACCAAGCCACAGCTGCCAAAATCTTCAAAGTCGATATCAAAGATGTGACCAGCGACATGCGACGGAAAGCGAAAACCGCCAACTTCGGCATCATCTATGGCATCTCTGCTTTCGGATTGGCTGAGCGCATGGAGGTGAGCCGCAGCGAAGCCAAGCAACTCATCGACGACTATTTCGCCACCTATCCGGGCGTGAAGGAGTATATGGACAAAAGCATCGAAAAAGCCCGTCAGCAAGGCTACACCGAGACACTCCTGGGGCGTCGTTGCCAACTGCCCGACATCAACTCCCGCAACGCTGTCGTGCGAGGTTATGCCGAACGCAACGCCATCAATGCACCTATCCAAGGCACCGCTGCTGACATCATCAAAGTGGCGATGATACGCATTGACCAGCGGATGCGTGAGGAAGGCTTGAAGTCGAAGATGATTCTGCAAGTGCACGATGAACTCAACTTCTCCGTTGTACCCGAAGAGAAAGAGCAACTGCAACAACTGGTTATCAATGAGATGCAGAATGCCATCAAACTTTCCGTGCCACTCTATGCCGATTGCGGATGGGGCACCAACTGGTTAGAAGCGCACTAAACAGTTTGGTTCTTTTACATTTATTTACATACTTTGCAATTGTAAAACAAGAAAAGCCCATGAATGAAGTAGCATTTATTCAAAATATGATTTACGAAGTTCGAGGTCAAAAAGTGATGCTGGATAGTGACCTTGCAGAACTGTATGGTGTTGAGACGAAACGATTGAAAGAGGCAGTTAAACGGAATATCAGACGTTTCGAGGGAGATGATTTCATGTTCATCCTTACGAGAGATGAAATGGAACATATTCGTTTGAGGTCGCAAATTGCGTCCTCAAATTCAATTGAAAATCAAACAAATGCAAACTTGAGGACGCAATTTGCGTCCTCAAGTACATCAGAAGAAAAACAATTGACAATTATAAATAAGCAAAAGCCCAATTCGAATTGGGGAGGATCACGTTATCTTCCTTTTGCTTTTACAGAATTGGGGGTAGCGATGCTTAGTAGTGTACTTCGTTCTGATGTTGCTATTGACATTAATCGTAATATTATGCGTGCATTCGTTGAGTTACGAAAAATAGTTTCATCTGTCAGCACCAATTATACAGAATTGAAACAAGAAATCAACGATGTTAAGCAATATATTGAGGAATTGTTATCTGACCAGAATGAAATCAACGAAGAGAATCGCGCACAACTGGATGCCATCAGCGAGGCTCTTGCCCAACTTCAGAGCAACAACCCACAGCCGCGTCGCCCCATCATAGGATTTAGCAAACTAAGTGACAAGAAATAGCATAAAAGAGCATGCGGCAATTTAGAAAATGTAAGTATAATGAAAGATAAAACTTTTCTAGGACGCTTTCTAAAACTATCTATAACAGGAAGGAAAAAGTTTTAGGACGGGACGTAAAAAATGCACAAAAAGATTGAATCATAGAAAAGCCCCTGCAATGTGACTTGCGGAGGCTTTTATGTTCATTACCAATGTCTCAATAGAAGCATGATATGTTTAGGATTAGATAACCCCCATCATCAGAGCAATGCATGTGAGTAGAGTGGACAATGTACTGAAAATCTCTTTACACTACAATGAACATAATCCATTTTGCAATGCCAATATGATTGAGAAATAATAACTCCCCAATTAGAGAAAAATATTTTTCCAGTTGCTCCGCAAATACTTCAAGGTCAAACTATCTCCCCTCTTCTGTGTGATATGTGGAAATAATAGTGTACCTTTGCAAAAATAAAATGAAAGATGGCAATGAAAAGGGAGGTATTGCTGATGTTTGTAGTTCTGATGTGCTGTCAAATGAGAGCACAACAATCCTTCACAGTGATGTCGTACAACATCGAGAATGCCTTCGACACCATGCATGATGAGGGCAAGAATGACTATGAGTTTTGCGAGGGAGGGGAACGGAAATGGAGTTACACGCGGCTTTTCAACAAACTGAAGAGCGTGGGGAAGGTGATTGCTGCTGCTGACGAGAAGCGTCCCCTTGATCTCATCGGGCTTTGCGAAGTGGAGAATGACACGGTGATGAAATGGCTCACCCAGCGCACTTCGTTGAAGAATCTTGGCTACCGCTACCTCATGACCCACTCTCAAGATGACAGAGGCATTGACGTTGCCCTACTCTACTCTCCCTTCACCTTTCATCCTATAGAGAACCAATCCATTAAACCTGCTGCCAAAAAGCAAACCACCCGCGACATCCTGCATGTGGCAGGCACCCTTGCCAATGGCGACACACTTGATGTGTATGTCATTCATCTGCCCTCCAAGCGAGGTGGTGCAGAAGGGCAAAAACTGAGTATGAGCATCTGCCAGCAACTGCAAGCACATACCGATTCTGTGCGTGCTGCCAGACAGCATCCTAACCTCCTTGTCATGGGTGATTTCAATGCTGAGACGAACTCTCAACAACTCAAACTTCTCACTCGCAGCCACCACCTCATTGACCGCACTGCCAAACTACAACCAGGGACCTACAAATATCAAGGAGAATGGTCCATCTTAGACCACATCCTCACCCACACCACTACCCTCTCCCATCAGCAAACCCGCATCCTCACCCTCCCCTTCCTCGTCGAACCAGACCCCACCCATGGTGGTGAAAAACCCAAACGCACCTATCTCGGTCCTGCCTATAAAGGTGGCATCAGCGACCATCTACCCGTCGTTGCCACCTTCCAAATCAAATAATCATCTTGAAAAGACCAAAAGAAAAAGGGCTACATCCTCTGTTGGATGCAACCCTTTTTCTTTATCTGTTCAACGGATTATTTACCTTCTATGATGACACAGCGGTTCTTGTCATTTTCCGGGAATGGCTGAACCGTATCGCCATAAGACTTGACAGTCATCTGACTTGCAGGAACACCCTTTTCCTTCAACAAAGCAGCAATCTTATCAGCACGCTTCTGTGCATAGCCCATGTTAAGTTTAGAATTACCTGTGCCCTTGTCAGCATAACCATCAATTGTAATCTTCTTGTTTGGATACTTCTTGCACCATTCTGCCACCTTATTCACGATAGACTCCCTGTTCACATCACTCTCGCGGATAGCATAGAAAATGGTTTCCTTCAATGGTTCGTCCACCACAACAGGTTTGGGGGCTGGAGCCTCCACTGGTTTAGGAGCAGCAACAGGAGCGGGTTCCACAGGTTTTGCTACAACAGGAGGAGCAACAACTGGCTTAGGAGCAGGTTTGGGAGCATCCTTGAAACCAAACTTATAAGTAATGGAGAGCTGACCTGTCATCATCCAGTCATCAGCATCCTTGTACTTGCTATTGAAACGGTCGTCAAGAGAGTTGAAATCGATTTCTGCACCAACACTCCAATGCTTGGCAATGTTGTAGTCGGCAAGCAAACCCAGACGAAGGTTGTGGCTCAACACGTTGTGACGAAGATTCTGCTTATTTCCCCATGCATTGACGATGTTGCTCCCCACCTGATATTGTGAAACAATATTCTCAAAACCGTTGTTGTGCCATGTGTAGTTAAGTCCCAGACCACCAATCAAGTAAAGATCAAAAGGACGATGTACTTTCTGCGAGAATACGTTGAAAATATTCACCATCAAGTCAACATTGGAGTTGATATAACTGTGCTTGTATTTCAACACAGAGGGATTATTCACTGGCTGGTCACCCGTATATCTAAACTCATCGAAGCCGCCCTTTGCCTTCCAGCCATTCACATGCACACGAGCACCTATAATAGGGGAGAACATACGACCAACGCCAACACTGAAAGTGGGAGAGAGGAGCTTCCAGCAACTCACATCAGTGAACGTCGTTCCAAATCCACCCTGCACCTGAATGAAATTGTAAGGATAAGGCTTATAACCCAATTCTTGTGATTCAGCAAGGTAACCACCTTCTATGCTGCTGTCTTCTTGAGCAACAGCACCAACACTGCACAATGCAGCAGCACTTGCAATGATAATAGCTTTTAGATTACACATAAATTTTTTGTTTTTTTTAATGGTTTTGACCAGTATTTGGCGGTAAAATTAGTTAATATTAAGGGAACGAACAAAATAAAAGGGAAAAAAGTTGTATCTTTGCCAAAAATTTACGTAACTTATGGTAACAATTAAGCAAGTTGAGACGAAAAAGGAACTGAAACAATTTATTCGTTTTAACTATGAACTGTACAAGAATAACCCATACTCCGTGCCAGACCTCTACGAGGACATGCTGAACACATTTTCGGAAAAGAATGCGGCGATGGAGTTTTGTGAGGCAGCCTATTTTTTAGCATACAAGGAAGACAGGTTGGTGGGGCGTGTCGCTGCCATCATCAACAAAAAGGCCAATAAGACGTGGGATTTGAAGACCGTCCGATTCGGATGGATTGACTTCATCGATGACGAAGAGGTGAGCGAAGCACTGCTGAAGAAAGTGGAAGAATGGGGAAGGGAGCGTGGCATGACCACGGTTCAAGGTCCTCTTGGATTCACCGACATGGATGCCGAAGGTCTGCTGATTGAAGGTTTTGAGGAACTTTCAACAATGGCGACCATCTACAACTATCCCTACTACCAACACCACATCGAAAGGATGGGCTTCGAGAAAGATGCCGACTGGATTGAGATGTTGATGACAGTGCCCAAGGAGACTGGTATGCCAGAGAGATTGAGCAGGATTGCAGAGATTGTAATGAAAAAGTACGACCTGCACATCAAGAAATACACTTCAGCAAAGAAAATTGCCAAAGAATACGGACAAGAAATTTTCCAGGTCATCAACGAAGCCTTCAAGCCGCTGTTTGGTTATAGCGAATTGAGCCAGAAGCAGATTGACCAATATGTGAAGATGTACTTACCTGTGCTTGACCTGAAACTGGTGAGCCTCATCACGGAAGCCAATGGCAGATTGGTGGCAGTGGGCATTTCAATGCCCTCCATGTCTAAAGCATTGCAGAAAGCGAAAGGAAAACTGACCCCCTTTGGCTGGTGGCATCTGCTGAAGACACTGAAATTCAAGAAGCCAAAGACATTGGACCTGATGCTGGTGGGAGTATTGCCCGAGTATCAAGGAAAGGGGGTCAATTCCATTTTGTTTTACGACCTTTTGCCCATCTATATCTCCGAGGGTTACGACTACGTGGAGACCAACCCGGAGTTGGAACTGAACGAAAAGGTGCAGCAACAATGGATTTATTTTGAACGGAGACAGCACAAGAGAAGAAGGTGCTACAAGAAGGAGATACAATGATGGAAGAACAAAACCTGAACAATACCCCAGAAACCAATTATGGTGATGCCAACATCATCACCCTGACAGGTGTGGAGCACATCCGTCTGCGTCCTGGTATGTACATCGGACGTTTAGGTGATGGCAGCCATGCAGAAGACGGTATCTATGTGTTGCTGAAAGAAATCATTGACAACAGTATCGACGAGTTCAAGATGAATGCCGGCAAGCGCATTGAAGTGGAGGTGGTAGAGAACAGGGCGGTGACGGTGCGCGACTATGGCCGTGGCATTCCTCAAGGAAAGATGATTGAGGCGGTGAGTATCCTGAACACGGGTGGTAAGTACGACTCAAAGGCATTCCAGAAGTCCATCGGTCTGAACGGTGTGGGTACAAAGGCTGTGAATGCCTTGTCCAATCGCTTTGAAGTCAGGAGTTACCGCGATGGGGTAGTGCGCACAGCGGTGTTTGAGAAGGGGAAACTGGTGGATGACCAGACAGAAAAGACCTCAGAAGAAAATGGCACATTCATCTCTTTCACACCAGATGATACACTCTTTCTCAATTATAAGTTCCAAGACGAGTTTGTCAGCAACATGCTGCGCAACTACACCTACCTGAACACAGGTTTGGAGATTTACTATAACGGTAGTCGCATCGTGAGTCGCAATGGTTTGAAAGACCTTCTGAAAGACACGATGGATGCCACACCCCTCTATGAAATCATCCACTTGAAGGGAGATGACATCGAAATAGCCTTCACTCATACCAACCAACAGTATGGCGAGGAATATCACTCGTTTGTGAATGGCCAGCACACCATTCAAGGTGGTACTCACCAAAGTGCCTTCAAAGAGCATATTGCACGTACCATCAAGGAGTTCTATGGCAAGAACTACGAGTATAGCGACATACGTTCAGGCATCATCGCAGCCATTGCCATCAATGTGCAGGAACCGCAATTTGAGTCACAAACCAAGATCAAGTTGGGCTCGCTTACGATGGAACCAAATGGTGGCATCAGTGTGAACAAGTTCGTAGGCGACTTTGTGAAGACAGAGGTGGATAACTACCTGCACAAGAACTTGGATGTGGCAGAGATTATCGAGGAAAAAATCAAGGACAACGAACGTGACCGAAAAGCCATTGCAGGCGTGACCAAACTGGCGCGTGAACGTGCCAAGAAAGCGAACCTGCACAACCGCAAATTGCGCGACTGCAAGATACACCTCAACGACCCCAAAGGCGAACTGAAGGAAGAGAGTTCCATCTTCATCACCGAGGGCGATTCAGCCAGTGGAAGCATCACAAAGAGCCGCGATGTAATGACACAAGCAGTGTTCTCACTGCGTGGAAAACCACTGAACTCCTATGGCTTGACCAAGAAGGTGGTATATGAGAACGAAGAGTTCAACCTTTTGCAGGCAGCGCTCAACATCGAGGACGGCATTGACGGACTGCGCTATAATAAAGTCATTGTAGCAACCGATGCCGATGTCGATGGCATGCACATCCGCCTGCTGATGATTACCTTCTTCCTACAATTCTTCCCAGAATTGGTCAGGACAGGGCATGTTTACATTTTGCAGACACCGCTCTTCCGTGTGAGAAACAGAAAGAAGCGCATAAAAAAGGCGGCACTCGACCAGTATATGGCAGAACATCCCGACAACAAAAGTGACTTCATCACCATCTATTGTTATAGCGATGAAGAGCGTCAAAAAGCCATCGAGATGTTAGGACCAGAACCAGAAATCACCCGATTCAAAGGGCTCGGCGAAATCTCTCCCGATGAGTTCAAGAATTTCATCGGTCCCGACATGCGCTTGGAGAGTGTCACCCTCAGAAAAACCGACCAAGTGAAGGAATTGCTCGAATACTACATGGGCAAGAACACCATGCAGCGCCAAAACTTCATCATCAACAATCTGGTCATCGAGGAAGACAAACCCGAAGAGGAGGAGATCCTCCCCTCACCCTCCCTCGAGGAAGGGAGTAGTATCTCAGACAATGAATAAGACTATGGACAAAATAAATGCTCCCTCCTCTCAGGGATGGCAGAGGGAGGGTCTAAAGATAGCCCTATTTGCAGGCAGTTTCGACCCTTTTACCATTGGACACAAAAACATCGTCGATCGCGCTCTGAAGAGTGTGGCTGACGAGGTGATTATTGCCATTGGCATCAACTACGAAAAGAAATACATGTTCTCGCTCGAGGAACGCTTGCAAGCCATCCAAAAAGCCTATGAAAACGAGTCCAGAGTGCGCGTGGAGACTTACGAAGGCATGACCACCGACTTTGCCAAAAGGGTAGGGGCGAGTTTTCTTCTGAGAGGAGTGAGGAGCGTGAAAGACTATGAGTTTGAAAGAGATATGGCAGAGGTTAACCATCGCCTCACTGGCATCGAAACCGTGCTCCTCTTTACCGATGCCCAATATTCGTGTGTCAGTTCAAGCATTGTACGTGAATTGATTTCCTACCACAAAGACGTAAAAGATTTTTTACCATCGACATGAAATCCATCTTCATTACAGCAAAATCCATTGTAGCGGCATTCTTACTGATTATCACCATGCCGCTCATGGCACAACAAACAAATGGTTCCATACTCGACAGCCAACTCCGCAAACTGGTTTATGCCGAAGGGGCTATCGTACAACTTTATGTGGACACCGTCAATATCAGCAAATTGACAGAAGATGCCATTCGGGGCATGTTGACAGAACTTGACCCCCATTCCACCTATACACCTGCCAAAGACGTTCAAGCAATGAATGAGCCCTTGGCTGGTTCGTTCGATGGAATTGGTGTGCAGTTCAACATGAACGAAGACACACTCGTGGTCATCCAAACCATCAGTGGTGGTCCCTCCGAGAAGGTGGGCATCATGGCAGGAGATATGATTGTGTCTGTCAATGACACTGCCATTGCCGGTGTGAAGATGTCTCGTGAAGAAATCATGAAACGGTTGCGTGGTCCCAAAGGCACCACCGTCAACCTTGGGGTGATACGTCCTGGTGTGAAGGGTGTTCAGACATTTAAGGTCACTCGTGACAAGATTCCTGTTTATACCGTTGATTCCTTCTATATGATTGACGACCATACTGGTTATGTGCGCATCAGCAACTTCGGTTCCACCACAAAAGGTGAGTTCGTTACAGCCGCCAACTACTTGACAGCCTGTGGCATGACCGACCTCGTTCTCGACCTTCAAGGCAACCCCGGAGGCTATCTGCAAGCAGCCGTTGACCTTTCTGACCAGTTCCTCAACCACAACGAAATGATTGTCTATACAGAGGGACGCACTACAGGCAGACAAGAATATCGGGCAGGAAAAGACAAGATTGACCTCAACAAGATCATTGTGCTCGTCGATGGTTATACCGCCTCGGCAGCTGAAATCGTTTCAGGTGCTTTGCAAGACCACGACAGAGGCATCATCGTAGGACGCCGCACATTTGCCAAAGGGCTTGTTCAGCGTTCCATCCCATTGCCAGACGGTGCCGAGATGCGTCTCACCATCGCCCACTACTACAGTCCTGTAGGTCGTTGCTTCCAAAAGCCTTACGAGAAAGGTGATCGCAGCAAGTATGACCGTGATATGCTTGACCGCCTCAATAGCGGAGAGTTGATGAGTGCCGACAGCATCCATTTTCCTGATTCCCTCAAATACACCACCAAGGGAGGACGCGTCGTTTATGGTGGAGGAGGCATCATGCCAGATGTCTATGTACCTCTCGACACCACCTACTACACCCGACTTCATCGCGAACTCGCTGCCAAAGGGTGTATCAACACCACCATTCTCAAGTGGATGAACACCCATCAAAAACAACTTTTGAAGGATTATAATGTCAATTCTTTTAGAAAGGAACGCGAACGACTTTTGAAAGACAAGACCATCAACAACGAGCGGTTCCGCGAAGGGTTCGGACGATTCCAAAAGGAGTTTGAAGTACCCCAAGAAATGCTTGACATCCTCTTTTCCAAAGCAAAAGACGAGCACATCGAATACACCGACTCCGCACTCCAAGCCACACTCCCTTTCCTCCGCACTCAAATGAAGGCACTCGTTGCACGCGACCTCTTTAGCAGTTCGGAATATTACGAAATTATCAACCCTATCAGTGAAATCTACAAGCAGGGACTCAAAGCCATCAAAGACGAGGAACTGTTCAAGGATATTAAGACCAATTAGCATGATTACCTATCAAACTGATGGCGTGAAGATGCCACCCATTCGTCGCCGCAACATCAGTGCATGGATTAAGGCTGTGGCTGCCACCTACGGAAAGAGGGTGGGGGACATTGGCTACATCTTCTGCAATGATGACAAGATACTTGAGGTGAACCGTCAGTATCTGCAACATGACTACTATACCGACATCATCACTTTCGACTATTGCGATGACACCCTGCTCACAGGTAAAAAGAACACTATTGCCGGCGACCTCTTCATCAGTCTTGACACCATACGCACCAATGCCGAGCAGCAAGGCACCACCTACGATGAAGAACTCCACCGTGTCATCATCCACGGAATCCTTCACCTCTGCGGCATCAATGACAAAGGTCCTGGCGAACGTGAAATCATGGAAAGAGAAGAGAACAAAGCATTAGAACTCTTAACTCACAACTTTAAAATATGAAAGTATTTCAACACGTATCAGACATTGGCGACCTGAAGAAGGCACTCGATGAGGCTTTCGAAATTAAGGCAGACCGCTATAAGTACCAATCGCTTGGCAAAAACAAGACTGCCATGCTCATCTTCTTCAACAACTCCCTGCGCACTCGCCTCTCCACCCAAAAGGCGGCACTTAACCTCGGCATGAACGTCATCGTGCTTGATGTCAATCAAGGTGCTTGGAAACTGGAGACCGAACGTGGAGTCATCATGGAGAGCGACAAGAGTGAACACCTCTTGGAGGCAATTCCCGTCATGGGTTGCTACTGCGATCTCATTGGCGTGCGTTCCTTTGCCCGTTTTGAATCACGTAAGGACGACTATGAGGAAAAGATACTCAATCAGTTCATCCAATACAGCGGACGTCCCGTCTTCTTCATGGAAAGTGCCACCGTACATCCTCTTCAGGCATTTGCCGACCTCATTACCATCGAGGAATACAAGGACAAGACACTCATCGAGCCTAATCCTCTCTTCGGTGGCAAAGCCATCCAGCGCACACCCAACAAGCGTCCCAAAGTAGTGCTTTCATGGGCACCCCATCCCAAAGCACTTCCACAGGCAGTGCCCAACTCCTTTGCAGAGTGGATGAACGCTGCCGATGTTGATTTTGTGGTAACCCATCCTGAGGGCTACGAACTCGACCCACAATTTGTGGGCAATGCTAAAGTGGAATACGACCAGATGCGTGCCTTCGAAGACGCAGACTTCATCTATGCTAAAAACTGGAGTTGCCCAGGTGTCACCCGTCCTGAAGACTACGGAAAGGTACTCGGCGACTACCATGACTATGCCGATTGGACTGTGTCTGACCGCCAAATGGCAGTAACCAACAATGCCTTCTTCATGCACTGCCTCCCCGTGCGCCGCAACATGATTGTTACCGATGATGTCATCGAGGCACCCACCTCCATCGTCATCCCAGAGGCAGCCAACCGCGAAATCTCAGCCACCGTGGTGCTGAAAAGGATGCTGGAGACACTATAGATAAACCAGAAGGGCTAGAGAGGCTAGAGAGGCTAGGAAGACTAGGAAGACCAGAAAAAAACAAAGAAAAAGGCTGCAATCAACTTGCAGCCTTTTTCTTTGACTTGAGCGTGCACCACACACCCAATATCACAAACGGGATACTCAACAACTGCCCCATATCCAACAGCATGCCCTGTTCGAAACTCACCTGTTCTTTCTTCAAAAACTCGATAAAGAAGCGGAACGTGAAGATGGTAGCAAGACAGAAACCGAAATAAAAGCCCGATCCGACCGCTATGGGCGACTTTTCCTCCATCCCCTGTGACTTATACCACCGCCAATAAATCATCGCGCCTACGACGAAAATAACAAGGTAAGCAAGGGCTTCATACAATTGTGCAGGATGCCGAGGAGCCACCTCCCCATTCACCAATGCCTCACGCGTATGAAAAATGAATCCCCAAGCCACATCGGTAGGGTTGCCGATAATCTCCGAATTCATCAAATTGCCCAGCCGGATGCAGCATGCCGTTGCAGGCACCGCGATGGCAATGTTGTCCATCACCACCCAAGGCTTCAGCTTCATCTTGCGCCAATAGAGCACCATAGCAATGATGAGACCGATGGTGCCTCCATGCGACGCCAAACCCTCATAACCTGTGAATTTCCACGAACCATCCGCCATCTGATGGAACGGAATCAGCATTTCGATGAAACCCTTTCCACTCGTCAGATAGTAGCCTGGTTCATAAAAGATGCAATGCCCTAATCGAGCACCCACCAACACACCGACAAAGCAATAGAAGAACAACGGCTCAAACTTCTCCTCCTCTATCTTCTGATGCTTATACAAACGCTGCACAATCAGATATGCCAGCAACAAGCCCAGACACCACAGCAGCGAGTACCACCGCACGCTGAAAGTGCCTATCGAAAAAGCCTCAACCGAAGGCTGCCAATCTATGAAAAGCGTTTCCATTTAATTTTGAGTTATAGTGATTCTAAAAGGCCCTAGGTTCTCCTAGGACTTCCTAGGACTTCCTAGGCTATCCTAGGAATTCCTAAGCTTATACATTAAACCGGAAGTGCATGATATCACCATCCTGCACCACATAGTCCTTACCCTCTACACCGAGTTTGCCAGCCTCTCTCACGGCTGCCTCACTACCATACTGAATATAGTCCTCATACTTAATGACTTCGGCACGGATAAAACCCTTCTCGAAGTCGGTATGAATGACACCTGCACACTGCGGAGCTTTCCATCCCTTGCGGAATGTCCATGCCTTCACCTCCATCTCGCCAGCCGTGATGAATGTCTGCAAGTTCAGCAATGCATAGATGGCTTTGATGAGACGGTTGCAACCGCTCTCCTCCAGTCCCATATCTTCCAGGAACATCTGCTTCTCCTCATAACTCTCCAATTCTGCAATGTCCGCTTCCGTTTGAGCGCTGATCACCATCAGTTGAGCATCCTCTCCCTTGATGGCTTCACGCACCCTGTCCACATAAGCATTGCCATTCTTGGCACTGGCATCATCCACGTTACACACATACAGCACGGGCTTCGTTGTAAGCAAGAACATATTCTTGGCAGCCAGCACCTCCTCGTCATTCTCTGGCACGACGCTGCGGGCAGAAAGTCCCTGCTCCAGAGCCTCCTTATAGCGGAGCAGCAAGCCGTATTCCACCTTCGCATTCTTATCGTGACCCACATTCGCCAGTTTCTCTGTTTTCTTGATACGAGCCTCAACAGTCTCCAAGTCCTTCAACTGCAATTCCGTGTCAATGATTTCCTTGTCACGCACAGGATCCACCGAACCGTCCACGTGCACAATGTTGCCGTTGTCGAAGCAGCGCAACACATGGATGATGGCATCACACTCGCGGATGTTGCCTAAAAACTGGTTGCCTAATCCTTCACCTTGGCTGGCACCCTTCACCAGTCCTGCAATATCCACAATGTCACACACAGCAGGCACAATCCGTCCCGGATGCACCAGTTCTGCCAATTTAGTCAGTCGCTCGTCAGGCACACTCACCTGCCCCAACTGTGCGTCAATCGTACAAAAAGGAAAGTTTGCCGCCTGCGCCTTTGCACTCGACAAACAATTAAACAGCGTTGATTTACCCACATTCGGCAAACCCACAATTCCTGCTTTCAAAGCCATATTCTATACTTTTTCTAATAATCCTTACTTAATTTTGTGCAAAGTTAGGCAATTTTCGGCAAAAAAGCCTAACTTTGTACCCGATTTCGACAAGACATCCGAATTTTAATCATATTAAAACATAAAACTTTACTTACGATTATGGATAAATTCAGTTACGCATTGGGGCTTGGAATCGGTCAGCAACTCAAGCAAATGGGACTCAAGGGAACACTCGTCATCAACGACTTCGCAGCATCCATCACCGATGTGCTTGAGGGCAACGACCTCAAGGTGAGCCATCAGGAGGGGCAGAAGATTGTCAATGCCTTCTTCCAGGAACTCGAACAGAAGCAGAATGCTGCCAAGGCTGCCGCTGGCAAGGTGGCAAAAGAAGAAGGTTCAAAGTTCCTTGCCGAAAACGCAAAGAAAGACGGCATTATCGTGACCAAGAGCGGTCTCCAATACGAAGTGCTCACCGAAGGCACCGGTAAGAAGCCTAAAGCCACAGACACCGTGCGCTGCCACTACGAAGGTCGTCTGCTCGACGGTACCGTGTTCGACAGCAGTTACAAGCGCAATGCTCCTGCCGACTTCGGTTTGCAGCAAGTCATCGCAGGTTGGACTGAAGGTGTGCAACTCATGGCTGAAGGTGCCAAGTATCGCTTCTACATCCCCTATATGCTTGCTTATGGAGAGGGTGGGGCAGGAGCCTCCATTCCACCATTCGCCACGCTCATCTTTGATGTGGAATTGATTAAGGTGTTATAAATTAGCGTCCAATGAAAAAGTTCATACAAAGCGTTTTCATGATGTCAGCATTAGCATCATGTTTTTTGTCATGCGAGAAAATGACATTCCCTGAAAATGGGGAGATGAACGAAGGAGAGACAAATTCTCTGCTTCAAGTGCGTACAAGAATCATCGACGAGGGCACTGAAGTCAGTTTTCCCGTGAACGTCTATGTGTTCAAGGGTGAGAAATGCGTGGCTTTGCAGACTCTCACTGACGAAAATCATCTTCTCAGCATTGCACTGACCGAAGGAGACTATTCCGTCTATGCTATCGGCGGTGCATCGGCAGAAAACTACATCTTGCCTTCGCAGGAGGATGCCACTCCATCAATGGCAATCGCTCTGCAAGCAGGAAAGAGTCATGGCGACCTCATGGCTGCCAAAAGCAATGTGACCTTGGTGGATGGCGGCACAAACACCTTGACACTTGCCTTGGAGAGAAAAGTGATGCTGTTGCAAAACGTGACCCTGAACAACATCCCGTCAGCCGCCACAGCCGTTTCTGTAACAATCTCTCCTCTTTGGCAACAACTGGAAGGCACTACCTATACGGGCGAGGAAGGCACCATCACCATCGCACTGACCAAGCAGAGCGACGGACATACCTGGAATTTCACTGGAGAGGAATATCTTTTGCCGCCTTCAGGTAACTCTCTTACCATTGCTGTGAATATCACGACAGCTAACGGCACATCCACATACTCTTACAACACCTCTGAGCAGTTGGAAGCGTCAGGCAAATTCAACATCCAAGGCACCTATACCGAAGCCATCGGTGTGACGCTGACAGGCACCATTACGGGTGCTAAATGGAAGAGTGAAAAAACCATCTCTTTCGAGTTTGACGAAAGCGGTAGCCAGACAGCAGACCCTAATCGTGGAGAGAACAATGACAACAATGACGACACTGATGATATCATCACAGGAACCATACCGGAAGTAGGAAGCACTTACCAAACTTGCTATGTACTGGCAGTGACAGACAAGGGTAGTTATTCAGAAGTGTTGTTGCTGTCACCAAAGGAAGAGGTCTTAGATTTTGCAAGTACAGGAGTAACAGCAAACGAAGCAATGGATTTAGCTCAAGCAGCAATACCAGAATGTGGTGTAAATGGTATAAATGGTTGGCGATTAATGACAAAAACGGAAGCTGAAATCATTCGACTAGACAATAATACCCCCAATATATCTAATAACAAATATTTGTATATAAATGCAGATAATAAATTGAGAATAGGAGAGTTTGGAACAACGCAAGTTTCCGAAGGATGGACTTTTAAGAATAAGGCTATTCTCCGTCCTGTCGCCACTATCAAAATCAAGAACTCATAATTCCCCTACGCTGGCACGGTGCGCATATCATTGCACACACTCAGCGCATAATATTTCGTCCTTCCAGCGCATAATATTTCGTGCTGGAAGGACGTTTTTGATGCCCAACGAATTACGATTTTTGATGTTCACCCGAAAAAAATGCACACCTTGTTCTTTTCGGATTGATGGGGCTTACTTCTCCTCCATCCTCACCCCTCAATGTGTCCAATGGTCTTTCCAACGGATGACGGGTGTTCCTTGGGCATCAAATTCGATGGGGAGCCACAAATGCAGGCTCTGTGAGAGGTGGCGAGGATTCCAGATGTCTGCCATGAAGACAGGTTTGCCGTTCATCTTGTAGATGTAGGTGCCTTGTGCTCCAAAGGTCTTGTTGGCAGGCATATCGTGGTTTCCCTGTGCCACACCAACAAAGGGGGAAGGGTGTTGCTGCCACGGTCCCCAAATGCTTTTGGCACTGAACATACGGGCTTCGTTGGGCGACCACCCTGTGCAACCTGAGCAGATAAGCCAGTAGGTACCCTTGTGCTTGAGGATACAGGGGGCTTCGTTCTGCCCACCAGGTGCCACCATGTTGTACTTGCCTGTGAAGTCAAGGTAGTCGTCGGTAAGTTCGCTGACCAGCAGTGTCAGGTTTTCCTGAGAGGAGGTGATATGGTAGGCTTTGCCGTCATCATCTACATAGACGGTCATGTCTCGGCTCATCTGACCTCCTTTCATGTCACGCCACAGATACATGCCTTTCTCCACCTCTCTGCGCCATGCATCGGTCCACCATTCTTTCCACTGGGAGGCATCGGTCTGCTGGGCTGCACGGATGGCAGCCTCATCCATGTCGAAAGGCCATTGGTTGGCATGGATGCGCTGACTGCGGATGAAGCGGAAGGGGCCTGTGGGCAAGTCGCTGACGGCAAATGCCACACGGGCGGCTTCGTAACCCCGCCCTCTGAGTTCCAAATGGAAAAGCATCACGAACTTGCGGGTCTTCTTGTTGTAGATCACCTTGGGACGTTCCATGATGCAACCACGCTGGATGTCGTGCCCCGCTTCGGTGCTGGCGGCCAATGCCACTCCTTCGTTCTTCCAAGTCATCAAGTCTTGGGAAGAATAGACCGAAATGCCCGCTTCGGTGCTGCCACCGCTGTAGGGACGGTTTTCGCCATACCAGTAGTAGGTCTTGCCATAGCGGATGATGTTGCCGCCATGAGCATTGATGTGATTCCCGTCGGTGTCGAGCCACAACTGACCGTTGACTTGACGGCGCCACAACATACTTTTGTCTTGTGCTTGTGTTGATGTGGATACCAGCAGAGCCATGCAGCACATGACAAGGCTCTTGATCCATAGGACGCTCTTCATGTTTTATCGTTTTGGTTGTGCTATCTTTTCATGATGACCCTCAAAGAATATGATATGACTCTCCTGTTCATCCACCCAATATCTGTGCAGCATGTTCTTTGGTCTTCACCTGTTTGCCAGCCAGGATGTTCTCAATGATACCCTCCTCGTTGATGATGAAAGTGGTGCGGATGGTGCCCATCGTCTTCCTTCCATACATGTTTTTCTCACCCCATGCACCCATCGCTTCCATCAGCGTCTTATCTACATCGGCAATCAGCGGGAAGGGCAGCGAATGCTTCTCCTTGAATTTCTGGTGCGATGCAGCCGAATCCTTGCTTACACCCACCACTTCATAGCCAGCCCCCTGCAACTCCTCATAACGGTCGCGCAGGCTGCAAGCCTCGCTGGTGCATCCGCTCGTGTTGTCCTTCGGATAGAAGTACAGCACCAACTTCCTTCCCTTGTAGTCACTCAGACGGATTTCCCGTCCCTGTTCGTCTTTGCCCAATACCTCGGGCGCACGGTCTCCAATGTTCATCATGTTCACATCTATTGTTTTAGTGCTACAAAGGTAGCTAAAGTTCATCGTTTCAACAAAAAAGTACCGAATATTTTATATCAAAAGCAGATTTTGTGTGATTTCTCACCCTTTTCTTTGTTCATTCTTCACCCTTTTCTTATATTTGCGAAAAAATTCGCAACGAAAAATTTCGCAATATGGGAAACCCTTTCAAATTCGGCACTATAGTGGGTGGTCAGTACTTCACAGACAGGACGAAAGAACTACAATATGTAGAGCAGATTCTGCAAAGTGAGAACCATCTTGTACTGATAAGTCCTCGTCGTTTCGGCAAATCAAGTCTTGTCAACAAGGCTCTGGAGCAGACGACACGAAAGCATATCGTCATCAATATGCAGAGTGTGACCAGTGTACAGAACTTTGCAAGCCGCCTGATGAGTGCATTGTTCAGGCTTAATCCAGGAGAGAAGATGAAGCATCTGATGACGCATTTCCGAGTGGTGCCAACCGTATCAACCAACCCTATGACAGGCTCTGTAGATGTGTCGTTCAATCCATCCATGAACTCGGACGTGATACTGGAAGATGCTATGGAACTGCTCCAGAAAGTCAGCACGGAGAAGAATAGACTGATTGTCGTGCTGGACGAGTTTCAGGAGATAGACGGCATCAAGGGTTTCGACAAACAGTTGCGTTCTATCATGCAAACACAACAGCACATCAACTATGTCTTCTTGGGTAGTCAAGAGTCGATGATGGAAAGTATTTTCGAGAAAAAAAAGTCGCCTTTCTATCATTTCGGCCAATTGATGCGGCTGGCAAAGATTCCATACGAGGACTTCAAGTTATACATCTCTGAAAGGCTGAATGCAGAATTGGCTGAAGACATCCTTGCTTTTACCAATTGTCATCCTTATTACACACAACAGATAGCCTCCCAAGTGTGGGATTTGGTCAATTACGAACATGAAACAATAGACATCATCCCTAAAGCGATAGAAAGACTTGTCACACTACATGACCTTGATTTTGAACGTCTCTGGCTCAACTTTAATAAATCAGACCGTCGTGTGCTGCAAGAGTTAAGTCAATCAAATGGCACAACTCCTTTCGCTGACAGAACCATTCCTACCAGCACCACCTTCAGCGTCCTCAAAAAGCTGATGAAGCAAGGCTACGTCATCAAAACTGATCATTATGAAATAGAAGACCCATTCTTCAAGCGATGGGTAGCAGAAAGGGGGTAAGATTCTTCATGAAAAAAGGATTTCCCCAACTGGTAACTGTTTGAGGATGACAAAAAGGAAGGTCACGACCCGTAATAACTCGAAATTCGGTCAATACCTACACAACAACCACTCTATGTTGTAAAACAAAGAAAAAGGGAGACAGACCACCAACGGTTCGCCTTCCCTTTTTTTGTTTCCAAAACGCACTTCTATATTTATAAAAGGGATAGAAATAAATGGAGAGGAACTATAAAATATATAAAGCACCCCTTCACGCTTATTTGGCATTTGGCAAAAGTGCAGCAGACAAAAACTGCTGCACTTTTACTTATTATCCTATTTAAATAGTCCCAAGATATCATTCAAACTCTATCAAAGACTTGTTCAATATATGACAAGAGTCTTTCATTTTTAGATGATGGGCGTTGGATACTCTTTCCATCATATCCATAATTGGATAGTTTCTCTTCATTCAATTCTTCCCCTTTATAGATTTTTTCAAGTCTCAATCGACTTGTTAATTGATTTTTTACTTCCTGTTGAAATTGTTCTTTCCAAAAATCAGTGTCCTCTCTTAAAATGTTTATTCTTTCAACACGAGTTTTATAAATAACTCTCCTATATTGTCTTATATACAGAAAAACAACATCGCCAACCTCAAATTTTCGACTATCATTACTCCAACTAATATAGCCTAAAGTTTTCAAAGCCTTTATGTGGTTACATTTGTCTGTATTAGCATATGCTAACCATCTTTTGTTTCCCATCTTCTTACTATTCATTATCTTTACGAGTTATGATAAAGCTACCTAAATTCAATGTCCCATCATAATCCATAGAATGGTATGGTTTGAAAGTATCCGAATAGTTAGCATTATCAATAAAAGGATTATCGTGAGATTTGGTCGAGGGTATCATAGAAATTATCTCATATGCTACCTCTACGGTTTTTTGACCATTATATAAAGGATTCTTCAATTTTATTTCTTTTTTATAAACATATGCCCAAATGCCGCCATATTCACCATCTTTTCTTTCATAAGACGAAATGCATTCGGATATGAAAATTTCTCCAGAACACAAGGACTTTGCGAAATCGATATTAGATTTTACTTCGTTACTAAATGCTTCTTTGAGTTTGTTATGTCCCTCTATACTACGTGTCCAAGTAGGGTTGTCTTCTTGATACTTTTCAAACCATTCTTCAAATAAATTTGGTTCTTCTGTAACAGTGTATGACGTATTGGTGTTTGTACACGAAAGAAGGATTAAACAAATAGTACTTATTAAGCACGAAAATAATATTTTTTTCATTGGTATAAAAAAGGCGGAACCGTTCGATGCTTATCAAATCTCTGGTACCGCCAAGTAACCATTACGGAAACAAGCACGAATAGCCCACGCCCATTGAGCGTGAACTTCCGACAACTTATTCTTTCCGTTTCGATGTTTTGGCGGTTTCGAGATTAAAGAACAAGAGCAAAAGCTCAATCTATGTTATAAGTACGAACAGAAACGCTATTCTGTAAGTTAATAAAATTGTTTATTAAAATCTCTGTGACCTTGTGGGGCTGAGCCTCATGCAGGAGGTCGGTTAAGCGTTTTCTTCTGTTGTTTACTTCATTGGCAATTGGTGTTAGGGGTTAAACTTTCGGTTATGCTGTCTGCAACTCACGTCCAAAAGTGTGAAGTGAACTGCGGAGTTGAGACATACGCTGCGGAGTTGGCTTGGCCATGCCATAGATATAGCGGGCAATGAGACTGGGATGCACACCCATAGCCTTTGCCACTTCGGCTGTGTTGAGCCATGGAAAACGAGAGAAGAGTTCAGCCACCTCGTTGTGAGGATTAGGCTCGTTGGTCTCGAAAAAACTGGAAATGTGCAGGTCGGCATCAAGAACCTCCCAGCGAATCTCTTCGCCATCGGCATCGATGGTAAAAGCATTACGCTGTTCTGCATCGGCATCTTTCAACTCTGGAAAAGCCTCCAACGGACGGCTGTACTTGTTTCCTGCATCGGTTCTGATGTAGATTCTTGCATCGTCGAACCATAGATTCTTAATCTTTTCCATATTTACCCGAAGCGTTTGTGCCACTCTGTAACGAAGTCTTCCCGATAGGTGCGGCATGTCTCTATCGCCTTCCTTAATTCTTGCTCTTTAAGCCCATGATTGTACACGACATAAACCTCAGGCTCTAATGCTATTTTCGCTTTCTTGCCATTTGCATTGATGTGAACATGAATTGGTTCGTGTTCATCAAGATAGAAATAGAATCTCATACCGAATATGGTCAACAATGTTGGCATAGGCTCAAGTTTTAGTTGCAAAGATAACAACTCTTTTTGATACCAACAAAAAGAATGCCGCAAATTTTTCGTCTGCGGCACTTCTTTTATTATAATAATAATGTATGTACGCTTAGTCGGCCAGCTTTGCCTTGATGAACTCGCGGTTGAGGCGGGCAATGTTGGCGATGGTTTCGCATTTTGGGCATACGGCTTCGCAAGCACGGGTGTTGGTGCAGTTGCCAAAGCCGAGTTCGTCCATCTTGGCCACCATTGCCTTGGCACGACGGGCTGCCTCTACGCGACCTTGTGGAAGGAGGGCGAGTTGCGACACCTTCGAGGAGACGAAGAGCATGGCAGAGCCGTTCTTGCAGGCTGCCACGCAGGCACCGCATCCGATGCAGGAGGCGCAGTCCATGGCCTCGTCGGCATCTTCCTTAGGGATGAGGATGGCGTTGGCATCCTGTGGAGCACCTGTGCGGACGGTGGTGTAGCCACCTGCCTGGATGATTTTGTCGAAGGCAGAGCGATCGACCATGCAGTCCTTGATGACAGGGAAACCAGCCGAACGCCAAGGCTCGATGGTGATGACGTCGCCCTCGTTGAATTTGCGCATGTAGAGTTGGCAAGTGGTGGCTCCACGCTCGGTCTTGCCGTGAGGCGTACCGTTGATGTAGAGCGAGCACATGCCGCAGATGCCCTCGCGGCAGTCGTGGTCGAACACGAAAGGCTCCTTGCCTTCCTCAATCAACTGCTCGTTGAGGATGTCGAGCATCTCAAGGAATGAAGTATCGCCTGGGATGTCCTTCATTACCTTCTCTTCAAAATGACCCGCATCTTTCGGACCATTCTGCTTCCAGTATTTTACTGTGAATGATTTTAATACTTTTTCAGCCATAGTTCCTTAGTTCTTATAGTTACGGGTTTGTACTTTGATTGCTTCGTATTCGAGAGGCTCCTTGATGAGTTCAGGTGCCGTTGCGTCGTTGCCCTGATACTTCCAGCAGCCTACATAGAAGAAGTTCTTGTCGTCGCGCTTGGCTTCGCCTTCTTCAGTCTGGTGCTCCTCACGGAAGTGTCCACCGCAGGACTCTTCGCGAGAGAGTGCGTCGTAGGCAATGAGTTTACCCATCGTGATGAAGTCGTCAAGGTGGATAGCCTTGTCAAGTTCCACGTTCAGACCCTCACGGCTGCCCGGAATGAAGAGGTTGGTGTCAAATTCCTTGCGGAGTTCGTCGATGAGTTTGATGCCCTTCTCAAGACCTTCCTTCGTGCGACCCATGCCGATGTACTCCCAGCAGATATGACCAAGTTCCTTGTGGATAGAATCGACAGAACGCTTACCCTTGATGTTCATGAGTTTCTGGATGCGCTCCTCGGTAGCCTTCTCCACCTCAGCAAACTCAGGTGCATCGGTCGAGATGCGTGGCCAGATAGACTGGTCGGCGAGGTAGTTCTGGATGGTGTAAGGCAGCACGAAGTAACCGTCGGCGAGACCCTGCATGAGGGCAGAAGCACCGAGGCGGTTGGCACCGTGGTCGGAGAAGTTACATTCACCGATGGCGAAGAGGCCGGGGATGGAAGTCTGGAGTTCGTAGTCAACCCAGATGCCGCCCATCGTGTAGTGGATGGCTGGGAAAATCATCATCGGGTTGTAGTAGTCCATGCCGTTCACAGTAGCACGCTTCTCTCCGGGATTCACGTCGGTAATCTCCTCATACATGTCGAAGAGGTTGCCATAACGCTGGCGAATCACGTCGATGCCGAGGCGCTGGATGGACTCAGAGAAGTCGAGGAACACAGCCAAGCCGGTGTTATTCACACCAAAACCCTTGTCGCAACGCTCCTTGGCAGCACGTGAAGCCACGTCGCGAGGAACGAGGTTACCGAAGGCAGGATAGCGACGCTCCAGATAGTAGTCGCGGTCTTCCTCTGAAATCTCCCAACCCTCCTTGGTGCCAGCCTGAAGAGCCTTAGCATCTTCCAGTTTCTTAGGCACCCAGATACGGCCATCGTTACGCAGAGACTCTGACATCAAGGTCAGTTTCGACTGCTTGTCACCGTGAACAGGGATACAAGTGGGGTGAATCTGCACATAGCAGGGGTTAGCGAAGTAAGCACCCTTGCGGTAGCAAGACATGGCAGCGGTACAGTTACAACCCATTGCGTTGGTAGAGAGGAAGTAAGTGTTGCCATAACCACCCGTAGCGATGACCACAGCATTGGCAGAGAAACGCTCCAACTTACCAGTCACGAGGTTCTTGGCGATGATACCACGAGCCTTGCCGTCGATGATGACCACATCGAGCATTTCATAGCGGGTGTAGAGTTTCACCTTGCCGGCATTCACCTGTGCAGAGAGTGCTGAATAGGCACCGAGCAGCAACTGCTGACCTGTCTGACCCTTAGCATAGAAAGTACGAGACACCTGTGCACCACCGAAAGAACGGTTGGCAAGTGTGCCACCATACTCGCGAGCGAACGGAACACCCTGAGCCACACACTGGTCGATGATGGAGTTGGACACCTCAGCCAGACGATACACGTTGGCCTCACGGGCGCGGTAGTCGCCACCCTTCACGGTGTCGTAGAACAGACGATAGACCGAGTCGCCGTCGTTCTGATAATTCTTGGCTGCATTGATACCGCCCTGTGCAGCGATGGAGTGTGCACGACGGGGCGAGTCCTGAATGCAGAAGTTGAGCACGTTGAAACCCATCTCACCGAGAGATGCGGCTGCTGAAGCGCCTGCCAGACCCGTACCAACCACGATGACATCGAGCTTCAGCTTATTCTTTGGATTGACCAGACGCTGGTGAGCCTTATAGTTCGACCACTTCTCCGCCACTGGTCCCTCAGGAATTTTAGAATCTATATTTATTGCCATAAAGACCCCCTCCCCGCTCCCCCTGAAGGGGGAGAGTAGAATGTTAGTGGGGAGGCATTCTACTTTATGATGTTTTAATTCTATTAGTTTTTATGATTGATAAAAAAGTAACCACTCCCTCCCTCACAGGGAGGGTGAGGGGAGGGTCTGCTTACATCCAGAAAGGAACTACTTTTCCGCCCACACCACCAAGACAATCAGGGCATACAGCGAAAGCAATGACTACGATGGCAAACATGGCCATCACCACAGTTGACCAGATGTAACCGATGTTCTTCCAACGGAGGAACCAAGTGTGACCACTCATTCCGAGTGTCTGAAGAGCAGACCAGAAACCGTGGGTGAGGTGGAACCAGATGGCTACAATCCAAATGAGGTAGAGCACCACGAAGACGGGGTTGGAGAAGGCGTACTTGATCCATCCAAAACCGTCAGTTGGAGAGAACTGCCCTTCAGCACCGATGATTTCTGCCCACATCATGTTAGCCCAGAAATCTTTCAAGTGAAGGATAAGACCGAGACACACGATGATGCCAAGCACCAACATATTCTGGCTTGCCCATTCCACAGTCTTAGGCTTGTCAGTAATAGCGTACTTGTTGTCACCACGGGCCTTCCTGTTCTGGAAGGTGAGGATGAAGGCGTAAATAATGTGAATGCACATCAAGGCTGCCAAGGCGCAGGTAGCCGCGATGGCATACCAGTTGGAGCCGAGCAATTCACAAATCTGGTTGTACGCCTCTGCACTAAAAAGTGCCACTACGTTCATGCATCCATGAAACGTCAGGAAGAGAATCAGTGCCAAACCAGACACCGACATGATCACTTTCCTTCCGATTGAAGAGTTACATAACCACATAAAATGTTTAAGAATTAAAGTTATTAATTGAGTTTATATTTGTTTTTCGTAAGAAAGAATAACCGGAAAGACACAACACGCATCACATAAAGTACCGTTTGCTCTGCCCTGCCGAGACTCTGTCGAATAAAGTCAAATGCAAAAATACCTTTATTTTCCCAAATACCCAAAGCTTTTCAAGAAAATGTTTGTTTTTATGCCTCATTTTTCTCCCTCACCCTCTTTTTCCTCTTCTAAAAGCACGCTTTATTTAATATATAATGTATAAAAGGCACCTCGCCACTACATCTATTCTTTTTAGGGCATAATTTGTTTCATTGCAAGAACTGTGTGCGCACACAAAAAACACAACTTTTGATGTGTGTGCGTACACAATTATTGACATAAATCAACAAAACGCACGTTTTTCTTCGTTTTTCTGCATTTTTGTTGGTCACACTCTGAAAAGGTTGTAACTTTGCATCGTCAAAAGGAAAAAGAGCAAGTGAGCCCTCCCTTAGACAACAGACACAAAGGTAAAAAATAAGGCAAACAGGTTAGTTTTTCTATCATATAGGTTTTGGTAAAGGTATTAGATTTAGGTTAGTAAAAGATTGTTATTTAGGAGTCAGGTCTTCGTGAGAAGCCCTCCTCCAATTTTTTGAAACTTTCAGCCGCAAGGCTACAACATATAAAGGTAAAAAGATTTGGTTAACAAGATTGGTTTAGTTAAACATTAAACAGTAATTATTAATTGATTTAAAGAAAGGAGATTGTTTTATGGAAACTATGACAATTATCGCAGTAGCGATCGTAGCAGTAGCAGCAATCGCAAGCAATGTTTCAATCTTCAAATAATTACGAGGTTGAACATCTCTGCAAAAATTTCCGTAAAAACTCAGTGCAATCGGGCACTTGAGTTTCCACCGGAGGAGAGAAGACAAACAAAGTAAAAACAAATATAATGAGGCGGTGAGTCCAGTTCGGATTTACCGCTTTCTTTTTGACCATGCCTTTATTCCAAATGCATTGTTTTCGTAAAAAATTCCACATCATTATACAAAAATCATTAAAAAAACACACTTTTTAAGGGATTGGGGCAGATAATCAACGAAATAAACATTAACTTTGCATGACTTTGTGTACACCTGCGCTCGTCTGCTGGTCTGTATAGTTATGGGCTATCAGACATGGGAGTACAAGGAAACGATCATCATTATTAAATTAACAATCTAAAAATAAAAGGACAATGAAAAAAATTATGACTGTGGCGGCGGCTGTTGCAATGACTGCCATGACAATGGTTTCTTGCGATGGCGACAACAAAGCCGACCTCAAAGATGGTGTTGACTCACTCGCTTACGATCTTGGTGTATTCCAGTCCGAGGGTTTGAAGCAGTACATGGCACAACTTGGTGTTGATTCCGCTTACTACGACGATTTCTTCAAGGGAATGAAGGAAGGTGCCGTGAATGAAGTGGATCCCAAAAAGGAAGCCTACCTGAACGGTCTGGCTGTAGGTAAGGACATACAAGGCATGGCTAAGAATCTCGGTCATCAGGTGTATGATGAAGACACTACAAAGACCGTCAACGTGAAGACTGTCATCGCAGGTCTCATTGCAGGTTTGAAAGGCACCGATGGTCGTACTGCTGAGCAGGCATATCACGATTTCGATAAGAAATTGGAACCTTTCCGTGAAGTACAACTCTTGAAAGACTTTGGTGGCAACAAAGCAGCAGGTGAGAAGTATTTGGCTGAAAACAAGAAGAAAGAGGGTGTGAAGGTGACCAAAAGTGGTCTGCAGTATAAGGTGCTCGTAGAGGGCACAGGTGCACTGCCAACAGACTCCTCACAGATTCAGGTCAACTATGAAGGCAAACTCATAGACGGCACTGTATTTGACAGCAGTTACGAACGCAACATGCCATATACGGTTGACATGTCTAGGCCCCATGTTATTAAAGGTTGGATTGAAGCATTGAAGATGATGCCCGCTGGTTCAAAATGGGAAGTAACCATTCCACAAGAGTTAGGTTACGGTTCTCAGAATCAAGGGCCTATCAAGCCTTTCTCTACACTTATCTTCACGATTGAAGTGTTGAAATAATGACGTATTGAAGATATAGAAATCAGAGTATAGAGTTTGAAAAGATAAGAAAATGAAGAAGATACTCACACTTACTTTAGCAGCGTTTGCGATGGCAAACGCTGTTTTCGCACAGACAGAGGCTAAAGATGCCGCATGGGCTGCCAAAGAAGCTGCTAAGGCAAAGAAGGTGCAGGATGCTGCTGACCTGAAAGCCTTTAAGGAGAAGCAGAAGGCAGAACTTGCCGCTTTCATCGAAGCACAGAAGAGTGGCAAAAAGGCAACCAACACCATAAACTTCGAAAAGCCCGCCATTACAAATGCCGACGAAGAACTAGCTTACCTTTTTGGCATTGCCCAATCAAATGGTTTGAAAGAATATGCCACCCAGCAGTTTGGTGTGGACGAGGAGTATCTGGGCAAGTTTGCAGAAAGCCTTCTCAATCGTGCCAATGGCGGTCCCACCGACAAAGAGGCTACGGCGTTGAGCGCAGGTGCCCAGATTGGTGAAAGAATCATAGATATGACCAAGCAGTTCTCTGCAGATTACTACACCCCCGATGAGGGAAAGAGTGTCAATCCCTCCATCGTAGCAAGTGGCATCGTGGCAGGTTTGCTCGGCCAGAACGATGTTCCTGTTGATAGCGCTTCAAGAGTGTTCCAAACACGCATGAAAGAACGTCAGGCAGCCAACAATGAAAAATACCGTGTGGCAGGTGAGAAGTTCCTTGAGGAGAACCGTACCAAACCCGGTGTAGTCAGTACAGCCAGCGGTCTTCAGTACAAGATTATCACACAAGGCACTGGCGACAAACCTAAAGCCGATCAAAAGGTAACGGTTGACTACGAGGGACGCCTTATCGATGGCACCGTGTTTGACAGCAGTTATAAGCGCGGAACACCTGCAACTTTCGGGGTTAATCAAGTAATTCCAGGTTGGACAGAAGCCCTGCAACTGATGCCCATGGGCTCGAAGTGGGAACTTTACATCCCTTATCAATTGGGATACGGTGAGCGTGGGGCAGGCGACAACATCAAGCCTTACTCAGCCCTCATCTTCACTGTCGAATTGAAAGGAATTGAATAACCAGCCCATGCGCTGGGCGAATTTCATCATAAACGTCCATATATGAAAAAATATAATATCATTAACAATGTCGTTGGTTGGGTAGTCTTTGCCATTGCGGCATTCACATACTGCTCTACCATCGAACCCACGGCAAGTTTTTGGGACTGCCCTGAATTTATCACCACTGCCTATAAGTTGGAAGTGGGTCACCCACCTGGTGCACCTTTCTTCATGCTCTTCGGCAATTTATTCTCGCTCTTTGCCAGCGATGCCTCGCAAGTTGCAAAAATGGTCAACACCATGAGTGCACTGCTCAGTGCCGGATGTATCCTTTTCCTTTTCTGGAGTGTAACCCATCTGGCAAAGAAATTGTTGATCAAAGACGAGGAGATTCCCACCGCTGGGCAGATTCTTGCTGTCATGGGCAGCGGTATTGCCGGCGCACTCATCTACACATGGTCTGACACCTTCTGGTTTTCAGCCGTTGAAGGTGAGGTGTATGCTTTTTCCAGTTTTTTCACTGCACTGGTGTTCTGGCTCATTCTCAAGTGGGAAGACAATGCTGACGCACCCCATTCTGACCGTTGGCTTGTATTCATTGCCTACTTGGTGGGGCTTTCCATCGGTGTCCACTTGCTGAACCTCCTTTGTATCCCTGCCATCGTGCTCGTCTATTATTATAAGATGAGTAAGAACCCGACTGGCAAAGGGTCGCTCATCGTGTTGGGTGTTTCAGTCATCATCGTGGCTGCCGTACTTTATGGTATTGTGCCTGGTATCGTGAAAATTGGAGGATGGTTTGAGTTGCTGTTTGTCAACATATTGGGCATGCCCTACAACATTGGACTATACATATATCTCACCCTGCTTGCCGTTGCACTTGTTTGGGCATTGTGGGAAACCACTCAAGCCAAAAGCGAGAACCGCATGTACGTCTCGTTCATTGTCTGCACCGCACTCCTCGGCATCCCCTTCTATGGACATGGTGTGGCATCTGTGGTGGTGGGCATCATTGTGCTGGGCATCATTGCGGGTGTGCTTTTTTACACCAAGAAAGCCACTCCACGTATCCTCAACACTGCCATTCTCTGCATGACGCTGATGACCGTGGGCTACAGTTCCTATGCTGTCATCGTCATCCGTTCCACAGCCAATCCTCCTATGGACCAGAACTCTCCAGAGGATGTGTTTACACTGGGTGAATACTTAGGTCGTGAGCAATATGGCGAACGTCCTCTCTTCTTTGGTCAGACTTACAAGTCGCAACCTGAACTGAGAGACAATGGTGACGGGTACCTCACTTATGCGACTGAAAAAGGAGCACCTGTCTATCAACGCAAGGACAAGGAAAATGAGAATGAAAAAGACGAATACGTGAAGATTCGTGACAAGTTCTCCTTTAAATACCCCACCAACCAGTGCATGCTCTTCCCTCGCATTTATAGCGACGAACCATATCATGTGCAAGCATATGAGTCATGGCTGGGCAATGTCTCTTATCATTCGGTAGAATACAAAGTGCCAGGGCGTGAACCCCAAACCCTCGAGATTCCAGGACAGATAGACAATATCCGTTTTTTCCTCTCTTATCAGATGAACTGGATGTATTGGCGTTACTTCATGTGGAACTTTGCCGGTCGCCAAAACGATATTCAGGGCAATGGCGAACTTGAAAACGGCAACTGGCTCTCAGGTTTCGACTGGCTTGACAACATGCGTTTAGGCAATCAAGATTTATTGCCTTCCGATTTAAAAGAAAACAAGGGGCATAACGTCTTCTATTGTCTTCCACTCATTCTTGGTCTCCTCGGTCTTTTCTGGCAGGCATTCCGTGACAAGAAAGGCATCCAACAGTTCTGGGTCGTATTTTTCCTCTTTTTCATGACAGGTGTCGCCATCGTCATCTATCTGAATCAGACCCCACTTCAGCCCCGTGAACGTGACTATGCCTATGCTGGTTCATTCTATGCATTCGCCATGTGGTGCGGACTTGGTATCGCTGCCATCTACGACCTGTTGGGCAAGTGGCTTGGCGAAAAGATGGAAAAGCGTATGGCAGGCATTATTGCTGGTGCAATAGGTCTTGTGCCCGCTGTAGCAGTGCCCTTGCAGATGGTGAGCCAGACGTGGGACGACCACGACCGCTCTGACCGCTACATGTGTCGAGATTTCGGATTGAATTATCTTGAAACCATCCCACATGATGGCGTCATTTACACCAATGGCGACAACGACACCTTCCCACTTTGGTACAACGAGGACACAGAGGGAAAACGCACTGATGTACGTGTGTGCAATCTCTCCTACCTCCAAACCGACTGGTACATAGACCAAATGAAGCGTCCAGCCTTCTCTGGCGAAGGTCAGTCAAGCCCACTTCCTATCTCATGGAAACGTTACCAATATACGGCTGGTAAACAAGAGATGACAGACGTGAATCCAGAAGTGAAGATTGGCGATGGATTGATAAGCATGAAAGACCTTGTCAAGGAAGTGACAGCACAAGATCCGGCTCTTGCCAAACGTCTGTGGGGAGACAACCCATTCGAACTGAAGACTGCTATCCAGAAATTCCTTCTGAAAAACTATGGAGATCTGTCGGAAAGCGACAAGGAATTGGTGGCATCACTCCCTGCTTGTCTGCCCAGCGACACATTGTATGTGACCGTTGATAAGGAAGCGGTTCGTCGTTCAGGCATGATGATTCCGACCGACACGTTAGGCAACGAGGTCATTCCTGACCAGATGGTCATCAGCCTTAAGGGACAGGATCGTGTGTCAAAGAGTTTCATCATGATGCTGGAGATGATTGCACAGAGCAATTTCTCACGCCCACTCTATATGTCCACCACTGTCGGTTCCAGCAACTACGGTAACCTGTGGCGACACTTCATTCAGGAAGGCATGGCATGGCGCATCAGCCCCTTCACCTTCGAGGAGAACGGCATGTCCTATGGTATTGTCCACACCGTCATCGACACCGACAAGGCTTATGAGAACATGATGAACAAATACCGCTATGGCAACCTGAGCCAGCCAGGTCTCTACATCGACGAGACCACCATGCGCATGTGCTTCACGCACCGTCGTTGGTTTGCCAACCTCATCACCAATCTTGTGAAAGAGGGCAAAAAAGACATGGCACTCAAGGCACTTGACAAGTGCGAGAAGGAAATCCCGTCCTACAATGTGCCACACGACATCAACAGTGCTTCGCTTGACATAGCCGATGCATTTATCGAATGCGGCAAACCCGAAAGGGCTGTCCCCATCCTCGAGCAAATCGAGAAGCATTCCAAGGAATACATCAAGTGGTATTTGTCATTGAGCAACGTCTATTTTGCGAGCAGCGTCCGTGACTGCCATCAGGAGGTCTATGCTTTGGCAACGATTCAGGACTATTACAACAAAATCTCTCAATCAAATGCCACTAAAGCAGCTGATTACGGTAAGAAGGCAATAAAGATGGACAGCGAAATCCAAGCACTGTACAGCGCCTTCATGTCGAAATGCGAGAACGCTGGCATACAACTACAATAATGCACCATTTGACCATTTACAACGTACAATGTAGGCTAACGCGATGTGCGCATCCCGAAAGGTAAATTGTACATTGTAAATGGTCAGATAGTAAATGAAAAGATGATCATCGAACAACCCACCAAATGGCTGCGTTGGCTCTATCCCAGCGCCATCTGGAGAATGAATCCGACGGAGAAGGCAGTCTATCTGACCTTCGACGACGGACCCATCCCCGAATCGACCCCATGGCTCATCGAGACGCTCGACCGCTATGGTGTCAAAGCCACCTTCTTCATGGTGGGTGACAACGTGAGGAAATACCCTCATCTGTTCGAACTCATCCGTTCCCACGGGCATCGTCTGGGCAACCACACCTTCAACCACATCGGTGGACTTCTGGTGGGCAGCAGCCGCTACCTGCGCAATGCCAACGAAGCTGACAAACTTATCCACTCAAACCTCTTCCGTCCTCCCCGTGGATGGATGCGCAACGCCCAATACATCAGCCTGCGCCGCCACTACACCATCATCATGTGGGACCTTGTCACACGCGACTACTCCTGCCGCCTCACAGCCGAAGAAGTGTTCGAGAATGTGAAACGATACACCCGCAACGGTTCCATCATCACTTTCCACGACTCCCTCCGCAGCATCGACAAACTGAAGAAGATACTGCCACAATGCATCGAATGGCTCCGCGACGAAGGCTATGAATTCAAAGTCTTCGACGAAAATCTTCACCATTCACGCCATCTAAAATAGGCCTTAGTCGCCCAAGTGCCTGACAAAAGATGGGGGACTTCGCATGCGCTTCTTCAAGGGCGCACCGTGCATCTCCTATTTCACACACCGTGCACAAAATATTACGAGGCTGTGTCAAAAGTAACTGACACGGCCTCTTTTTGGCATTATACTTCATGTT
>SAMEA3663015__coassemble_165_pt1 | contig 42128 bp, 41 predicted proteins | sample SAMEA3663015__metabat2_low_PE_019 | metagenome-assembled genome bin SAMEA3663015 (sample SAMEA3663015) | pig gut metagenome | biome: pig gut; feature: pig-associated habitat; material: faeces | place: France | collected 2012
ACCGTCCGGATGGCAACACCTCCCCCTTGGGGGAGGATGGGAAGGGGCTTGAGGGGCTTGACATCGTCGCTCTATACAAGACCTTCTATGAGAAGGCTGCCTTCACCCATTACAGCGACAAGGCTTTAGACCTAAAGCAGGTAGTGAACACGAACAAGGCACTGGTGCACGTGGAAGTATTTGGACGGAAGGTGGTCATCACTTCGATGATAGACAACCTGCTGAAGGGTGCCGTCGGACAGGCCGTACAGAACATGAACATCATGTTCGGCATTGACGAAAGAGCAGGACTGAACTTGAAGGCCAGCGCATTCTAAAAGCCCCCTCCCCACCTCCCCCAAGGGGGAGGAGTCTTTTACCTCCCCATCCCTCCCCACCTCCCCCAAGGGGGAGGGGTGCTATTCAGTTTGTTCGACATCAATATAAGTATAATTACAGAAAACTCACATCCATTCTCTCTCCTCTTGGAGGATTAGGAAAGGACTCAAACGCCCAACACCCCGAATGGCGTTCCTCCCCCTTGGGGGAGGTTAGGAGGGGGCTTCTTATGCAACTATTTGACGTATATCCTCTTTTTGACATCGCCATCCAACGCGGCAAAGGTTGCCACGTGTGGGACGAGAACGGTCAGGAGTATCTTGACCTCTATGGCGGTCATGCAGTCATCAGCATCGGTCACTGCCATCCTCACTATGTGGAGGCAATGACCCAACAACTGAACAAGTTGGGCTTCTACAGCAACTCAGTACAGAATCCCCTTCAGAAGGAACTGGCTCAGCGTCTGGGCAAGGCTTCGGGCTATGAGGACTACCAACTATTCCTCATCAACTCAGGTGCTGAAGCCAACGAGAATGCACTGAAACTCGCTTCTTTCTACAACGGCAGGACTCGTGTGCTGTCTATGGAGAAGGCTTTTCATGGCCGCACATCGCTGGCCGTGGAGGTGACCAACAACCCCAAGATTATTGCCCCCATCAATGATAACGGTCATGTGACCTACCTGCCTATCAACGACATCCAACCTTGGAAGAAGGAATTGGAGAAGGGTGACGTGTGTGCCGTCATCATCGAGTGCATCCAGGGTGTGGGCGGCATCCGTTGTGTGACCAAGGAGTTCCTGCAAGAACTGCGCACCCTCTGCGACCAGCACAACACCGTGCTCATCTGCGATGAAATTCAGTGCGGCTATGGCCGAAGCGGCAAGTTCTTCGCCCATCAGCACTTCGATGTGAAGCCCGACCTCATCACTGTTGCCAAAGGCATCTGCAACGGTTTCCCGATGGGCGGTGTGCTCATCTCGCCCAAGTTCCAGCCCGTCTATGGCCAGTTAGGCACCACATTCGGTGGGAACCACCTCGGTTGTGCAGGCGCCATCGCCGTGCTCGACGTGATGGAAGAGGAGCATCTGGTGAAGAATGCAGCCCAAGTCGGCAAATATCTCATTGACACGCTCAAGGCAGAACTGGCTGCAGGCAACCTGCCCCATGTGGTCGATGTGCGCGGCATGGGCCTCATGATAGGCATCGAACTGGACATCCCCTACAAGGAGCCACGCACCCGCCTCATCAAAGAAGAACACTGCTTCACTGGCTGTTCAGGCACCAACGTCATCCGTCTGCTGCCCCCCCTTTGTCTGTCCATGGACGAAGCAAAGCAGTTCATTGAAAAGTTCAAGAAGGTTCTCGGAGCGTAACACCCGAGAACCGACACTCCTGAGTCATCTGAGCTCTACAACCACCCAAGAATGCCATCCCAAGTCTCCGGATGGCATTCTTTATATCCATTCATTGTTCGTTGGAGCAGGCGTCTGCTTATAACTTCACGGTGTTCTCCCCCTTTTTCTGTTTCACAGTCTTTACTGTTCCATTCACCGTTAGAGAAATTCGTCACTATTACAGGAAGGGTGCCACTCTACATCGCATAATAATATGTCACGTCTCCTCATCTGCAAAGATAGCACCCTTTCTTCACATATCCAAGAAACAACATGCCCGATTGCCCCATTTCCATCAAATCGTTCAATAACAGCAAATAATTATTGACCTAAAAGAAGGATTCTCCATGCTTTTTTGACATCGCTCATATGCATTTCAATCTTTTTCCGTACCTTTGCACATCATTTTGCAGACAATGGATCAAATTATCATCCGAAACGCGACAAAAGTAGATGCCAAGGCGATACAGACAATCTATGCACCTTACGTGGAGAGGACTGCCATCTCGTTTGAATATGAGACACCGACGGTGAAGGAGATGGCACGAAGAATGGAGGAAGTGCAGAAGGGGTTCCCTTGGCTGGTGGCTGAAGAAAATGGAAGGATTGTGGGTTATACCTATGCCCATGCTTTTCGTGAACGCGCCGCATTCCAATGGGCAGTAGAAACATCCATCTATGTGAAAAGGGAGGAACAAAGAAAAGGCATCGGCAGAAAACTACACGATGCCTTAGAAACTGCACTCAAACAACAAGGGATTCTCAATCTCAATGCCTGCATTGCCTACATCGATTCTGAGGACGAGCATCTGACACAAGACAGTGTGCATTTCCACGAGCAGATGGGTTACATGAAGGTGGCGCACTTCCACCAGTGCGGAAAGAAATTCGGGCAGTGGTATGACATAATTTGGATGGAGAAAATCATCGGAGAACATTTGTAAGGACAAGCAGAATATGGCGATTGGACAAGTAATGCTGACATTGTTTGCTATTGTGGTAGTGGGGTACATCGCGGGCAAATTGGGATACATGGGTGGTACATTCGACAAAAAGCTATCGAAAGTAGTCATAGACATCACCTGCCCCGCACTGATTCTTTCATCAGCAATGACAGGCGAACTGCCTGACCGCCGCTACATTCTTCCATTACTGGGCATCAGCGTCCTCACTTATGTCCTGCTGACAGGTGTTGCATTGCTGCTACCACGCTTTCTGACCAAGAAGAAAGATGATGAAGGAGTCATTGGCTTCGCCATGATGTTTGGCAATGTAGGGTTTATGGGGTATCCTATCGTCGCTTCCATCTTCGGACACGAAGCTGTGTTCTATGCCGCCGTACTCAACGTTGTCAACACCTTTACAGTCTTCACTGTCGGCACTATGCTGATTGTTGGAAAGAATCTGGAGTCAACGGTAGAAGAAAAAGAAATGAGCCAGAAGAAGATGCTTAGGAAGGTACTCTACAGCACTCCCATGCTTTCCGCTTACCTGACCATGCTGATCGTGGCATTGGAAATCAAGGACATTCCTGAATTCATCAGCCAACCTCTCACCATGATTGGCAACATCACAGTCCCTGCCGCTTTGCTCATCATCGGTTCGTCAATGTCACAATTGCCCTTGCGTGCGCTGCTCGGCAATGGCACTATCTACACCACCACGCTCATGCGCCTTGCCATACTGCCCATAGGCATCCACTATCTGATGACGCTCTTAGGCTTTTCCTCGTTTGTGGTCGGGATTAACACTGTGGTCATTGCCATGCCCGTCGCTACCTACGGCACCATTCTTTGCCTTCGACACGGAAAAGACACCACTCTCATCACGGAGGTCACCTTCATCACTACCCTCCTTGCCATGATTTCCATTCCCCTGTTGGTCACATGGCTTCTATAAGAGACATACTGGGCTATTCGACCTTACAGGGGATAATCCGTACAGGACCGTTCAAGCCTGATGGCACAGGTTCCCACTTGTCGTAAAGCGTGTTCTTGTAGTTGAGATCGACCACATTGATTTCTTTGAAATTGCGCCACTCTACACCATCGCGGTCAAGCTGAGCAATACGGTTGGCAGGAAGATTTGCCACCGCGACTTCGAGGGTGTTCTTACCATCTACGAGGTAGTCGGTGATGTCAAGACGGAATGGCACAGCAAATAGCATGCCGGCGTCCGTTCCATTGACGAGGACATGGGCTGTCTCACGCACATCGCCAAGATCGAGAAGGTAGGCAGTATTGGGCTGCTTCTTAGGCAAGGTGAAAGTGGTCTTATAGACGCCTGTTGCCATCGTGGCATTCAGCATTGAGTCTCCAAGGGCAGTCCACGATTTGGGATTGCCCTTCATTGTGTAAGTCCGCGTTATCTTAACAGGAGCGGACTCTTTGAACGAAAGTGTCCAATCAACCAATTGCATGGCACTCTCATTCTTCGGCATCAGATACTTATGGTTCTTCAGCTGTGCCGAAGTGCCATCAGTGAAGGTACGGAGGACGATGCTCTCCCCACTTTTGAGCTGAAGACGGACACGTCCCTGTGCATCGGTCTTGGCAAGGTCTATCTGGCCATTCATGGGATTGTAGAGCACCACTTGCTTGGCTTTCACACCGAGAGTGATGAAGGCATCAATGTCCTTACCCTGTAGATTCGACACAAAGTAATGATACCCCTCGGGATTGCTACGGCGAATGCAACTCAATCCCTGCTCGGTGCGCATGGGTTCGCGTTGAGCTGAAGAGAATTTGAGTCCTGCCGCATAATCGGGCGAAGTGACGATGGAGCCCTGCCCCCAACGGATGGATATGGCTTGCTCTGGATGGAAGGAAGCCTTGCTCTGAAGTTCCTGAATGAGCGTCAAGAACTCTTGTTGCTCCGTTGCTTTCCCATATCCAGGAACAGACACAGGGAAGGACTTGACGAACATCACCTGACCACCTTGCTCGGCAATCGACAACAGACGCCTCAAGGTAGCTGCAGGCATAAAGCGGACATCAGGCACGATGATGGTAGCGTAACAACGAGTCACATCATCGGAAAGCAGATATCTATCGGACACGTAATCAACATCGTAACCGCTCTTGATAATGGCTTGCACGGTCTCAATGAATTTCGGCGCACGTTTCTCCATCGAGTGGATGTCAAAAAGGGCAACAGTGCCAGGCTGGTCGTAGAGCATATCATAATATGGCAGATAAACAAGCACATCGTTATCAGGTTCTCCCCACTGGAGAAAAGATTGGCAACGCTGAATGTACCGAGAGAAGGCAGGCATGGCGGTCCACCAGTTGTTATAAGGGGTCATGTCCACACTGGCATAGAAACGCCAGCCTGGCCACCCAGCATCCTTGGGAGAATAGCAAGAACCATGGAAAAAAATGTGGTTCACACCTGACAAGAACATAAAATCAAGGTCGGGTTTGCACTGCGAGAGGGAAGTGCGGAAGTGCTCTGTGAGCCACGTGAAAGTCTCGCTGGAAGTGAACTTCTTTCCAGAAATGTGAGCAGCTGAAGAGGCATATTTCAGCATGGATATATCAGAGTCATTCTTCTTCGTGAAACCAGCATCTTTGCGAAGTCCGAGAATGCCAAAATCACTGAGCCCAAAGCCTTCACATTCTGGAATATCAACAGCGGCATAGACATCTAGCAGGTTGGCGGGACTACCATGCGCCTGATTGCGTGTTATGCTTCCATGACGATGCGCCCAATCTGTCCACTGAGTAGTGAAGTTTTCCAAAAGCAGTTCGCCAAGGGTTTCACGGTAGTCACTGACAATGCGACGATCTGCATCAGTACGAAGCGAGTCTTTCTTATTCAATATATAGGTGAAAGGACGAAGATCATAGCCACGACGCTTCAGAAACTCTTCATACAACTTGGGCGTCCAGTCAGCACCATACACTTCATAGGAATCATTGAACATGGTGTGGGGAAACAGCACGTTCTTGTGGGCAAAGGCTGTATCGAAACGTTCCAAATAATTTGCTACAGCATCATGGTCAAAGTGATCAATCACAAACCCTTCGCCACCAGGAGCTGCACGTTTCACTTTCTGTTTCGTAAGTTCCATGGTGGCATCCTGGTTGACATCAAAGACAATCTTCTTTGCAGCATCCTCTTCCTTCACCAGAGGTCCCCCGAACGGCCAGCCTGTGCCTGTCGCCATATTGGTCTCAACACCCAATTCTGCACCTCGTGTCTCCACATACTTCAACATCTGCATCCATTGTGGTGACAAGTAAGGAATATCATTGGCATCGTTGCCCTTCACCCCATAGATGGGCGTAATCTCCACACCACCGATACCGACCTTGGCAAACTCTGTAAGATTGTAATCAAGACCCACCGAATCAACCGCACTACCTAGCCACCACCAACGGGTGTAAGGCTTTGCTTCCGGTGGGATAGGAATCCATTGCTGAGCCAGAACACCAAGAGAAAAAATGCTCCCATACAATAGCAATAGTGCCTTTTTCAGTAATGAAGCGTTAGTTAATTTGTCCATTTTTATATACCGAGAATCTATTTCTAATGCGAAAGTACAACTATTTCGCGGGTTTCACAATTTTTGTGACATATTTTGCTTAACTTTGCCTCGTTTTTATGACACCACAGTATATAAATACACTCATGGAAAACGTAACAAAGACAACAACAGCATTGCGCCCATCGCCAAACACCCCACAATGGTTCGCCCTAAAAGTCAGCAGAAAAGAGACTCTGGCAACATCCATTTTGGAGAAAGCCGGATTGCGCACCTATTGTCCGATGGCTGCAACAGACACGACCATACAGGGAAAGAAGGTGATTGTGGAACGTCCCCTCATTCCCAACACTATCTTTGCATACGCTCCATTCCGCCACCTCAACTCCATCAAAAACGCCAACCCTTTCATCACTTATTGCTATCAGAAGGTCGAAGGCAAATATAAAATTCTGCAAGTGCCTGCACGGGAGATGGAACTGTTCATTGATTCGTCCACTAAAATGAAGAACGACATCACCTATTTCCACCCCGAGGAAGTAGAACTAAAACAAGGTGACAGGGTAAAGATTGTAGGTGGTCTGTTTGACGGCTACGAAGGAACCCTTCTAAAGGCAAAAGGACGTGCTAAACGAATGTTCCTCATCAACTTTGAGATGCTTGGTGCACTCGGCACACATATCGAGCCACAATATATTAGAGTCATCAAATAAGGACAAATAAAAAAGGGCACCCCCAATTGGGCGCCCCCTCTATATATCCTAAAGATTATACAAGCGAGTCTTAGTCGTTAATGATCAACGCTGAATCATGGCAGTTTCACCGTCCAATAACTATGCGTTGGCGTGATACGCCCAAATTTCCCCCACTTCGGATGTTTCTTAAAGTTCTGAAGACCTGCGGCAGGCACATTCAGACGAGTGACATGAATCTCACTGAACACGTCTTCTCCCAATTCAAAGGGCTGGGTGACACGAAGATTCACCTCCACAAGACTTGTATTGACAAACGCTTCATCATCAATGTACTCCATCGTGGTTGGCATATTCATTTTCTGAACAATTGTACCATCAAAAGCATGCTTGCCTATTCTCTTCAGACCTTGAGGCAGATTGACCTTCTCAAGTCCCCAACAACCCATAAATGCGCCATCTGGAATCTCCGCAATACCATCAGGCAAAACAATGGACGTCAACTTCTTACATGTACGGAATGCATAAGGAGCAATGGTTGTTGCCTGTGCTGGAATAACAAACTCGCCAGTCTTACCAGGAGGGCACAATATCAAGGTTTTGCCATCCTTTGAATAAACAACACCACCCACCGACTTGAAGTTTGGATTCTCCGCATCAACAGTAATATAAACAAGTTTGAAACAATGATCAATGACATTGTCCCCAATCTTTTCCACCGATGCAGGGATGGTGAGAGAAGTTATCTCCGTATTCTTATAATAAGCTGAATCAGGGATGGCAGTCTGTCCATCAGGAATAATCACATCACCAGAAAGGGTTGAATCGTCAATAGACACACCAACCTCATCCTGTGCTTTCATAGACAGGAACATAAGAAATGTGAATGCTAATAATATGTATCTCATCATTTTGTTTGCTTTAATTATTCGTTATCAATACTTTTTTCAGACTCAAGAATCTGGCTCTTACCTCCATCCCTGTCAAGGAAGAAAATAACGGCACGGTTCCACTCGTTCACTGACGTATATGGCTGAACTGTATCACCCTTATAATCTATACGAAGACGATTCGTGGGCACGTGGAACTCATTGACAAGCATGTCATAAACGGCCTGCGCACGTTTCTGTGAAAGACGCAAGTTGTAGGCTGGGTAGGCCGTCTCGATATCGGCATAACCCGTCACAATCAAGTTGATGTCAGGATGAGTTGCCAAGAAGGTGGCAACACTCTTGATATTTTTCTTCTGTGCATCCGTAATGTAATAGCGGTCCACATAGAAAGATACGGTAGTCTGCAAAGCCTCATTGAACTTAATCTTTTCAAAAATTTCAGGAACAGCCAGGTTTGCCTCTGCAAGTTTTTCGTTCTCGTCATCCTGCATTCTTGCCAATCGTTCAAGGACAGCCGCATTCAGATTCTTTACATAGTGGAATCGACGACGCCCATGACAATCCTTGAAGTGAAACTGAGCACCAATCAATATATCAAAATAGGTATCATATACACGGTCGTATTCATGTCCATTGTACTTATCATCCGTACCATTAAACGTGACTTCACCAATCACATCAAACATTGGACTGATTTTCCAACGTCCCTGAAGACCCACATGCGCCGCAAAATAGTTGCCGGGTTTAGTGTTAACGTCATAATGCATCGCGCCAGGAGCATCATCGGTGCCTTCTACAATATTCCCACCGCTTACAGTGATGCCACGACGCATAATAGCACACTTTGTCTTATCAAATCCAAAAGTATGATTATAACCAAATCCAATGATACCAATAAGATTGAACACACGGTCTTCCTTATATTTAAGTATGATATTCGTGAAGTTTACTAATCCATCAAAATAGCCTGAGAACATGTTATAGGTGTAATTTCCAAAAATTTCAGGATATGCATCACTAAGTTCCCATTCAGCACGACCCACCTGCGGATGCAAACCACCCGTAAAGCGGATACCAAATGATGGATACAACCATTTACCCACTCCAATGTTAAAACTCAGTTTCTCATTGGCAAAGAAATTTCCGAAACGAGTGTTCTCCGACATTGAATGGCTCATACCAATTTGTCCCAACAAGAATATGTTATCCAAGAAATGGTAATCGTCAAGATATGCCATTTCATCGTAATACAAACTATCCTGATCCAACTTTGTGTGACTATAGGTGGAGTCAACCAATTGATAACCCTGACCATATACCGCAATGCTTAAAAGCATAGCAGTCACCATTATATATATTTTTTTTGTCATCATATCCTAATAAACATTTATAATACCTTATCAAATCTTATCAATCGTTCACAATCAATTCGATATAATCGCCCACCGGTTTTATATCCTTTTCACTCGCTATCACCATAATTCTCGAAGCAGGGATTTCATAGCGCTCAAGCAGAATATCACGAATTGCCTCCGCACGCTTACGGAAGAGTTTATCATCTACACCTGTACTATTCGTAATATAGATGATGCTTCTGGGAGATTTTGCCCATGCATATGCCGTCGTGTAAATATTTGTCTGTTGGAGACGATCAATTGCAGTATCATTCTCATCAAATGCAATCAACGTGTACATTACTTGAGCATCCACATCAATCGTATCTGTCATTTCCTCTAATTCCTGCCTTCTTCTCTTCGTCCTATCACGTATATCATCAATGTCATTCATCTTCTTGATATACTCTGTCATGTCATGGCGAGGATAATAAAAGCCGGGAGCCTGACCGCCCTTGTTGTTGAAGCGGTAACTCACACCAAGCAGATAATCGACATGACCATCCCAAGTATTGCTTGTCGTAGGATTACTATCATACGAATTATCCAACACACTTCCTATTGCTTCGATGTGAAGATTCCAATTTCGAGCAATCATGAATGTTCCAGCAACACCTGCTCTCAGATTGATAAGTGAATGTTGGCGGGTATCATATTTATCCTTGTTTTGCAACTGCGCACCATGGCTATTATTTATGCCTTGCGCCTCCGCAAACTTAGCAGTAGTATATCCACTTGAAACAGAACCTCCAATACCTATAATACCTTGGAGATAGAACTTGCGATTCTCACGGAATCCTAGAATCAGATTTGTAAAATTCAGCAGGTATTCAACGTCCAACCCAAAGGAATTCCACTTGAAACGGTTGTGATTCATCCAACTATAGTCTTTCAAAATGCTTCCCGCATCATCCAGCACCTGACCAAATTGGTCATCCGTCACACCTGTATTCCGAACATAATTGATTTGGAAACGAACCGTACTTACAGGTGTCATTTCCTTACCCACTGCTATTGCAGCCGCAGGTCCCATCAAGCGAAAAAACGCCGCATGTGAATCATCACTACCAAAGTTTGATGTCACACCGCCATACAAAGTGACAAACCAGTTGTCTTGGAAATTCGTATTTGCCACATACTTCTTCTCAACCAACGGGACTTTCAAATCATCGAACAACGTAACTGTCGAGTCACCTTGATTCTGCGCTGCTGCCACTATGCTAACAAGCACCGCAGCCATTGTAATTACAATCCTTTTTACCATGCCCAAATTTGTGTATTATGAATTATTTATGATTATTATTTCGTTCGCATCTCATCAAGTTCCTTGTCAATCTCCTCATACTTTGAATTATTACTCCTAAACTCCGGCACAATCATTTTCATCTTTCTTACAACACATATGTCATCTGAAGTCTTTGACAATTCTTCCAATTCGTCAAACTGTTTGCAAACATCCTCATACTCATACTGTCTCACTTTAGCCACATGGATCTTAGGATGAACTGTCGAGACCTCCTCTTCGCCCTTAAAAAGAACTTCCTCGTACAATTTTTCTCCGTCGCGCAATCCCGTATATTCAATTTTCACATCTCGACGCCCGCTGTTTTGTATCAATCTCTTTGCCAAATCAGCAATCTTCACCGGCTGTCCCATATCAAATACAAACACTTCGCCTCCATTTCCCATCGTTCCAGCCTCAAGCACCAATGCACAGGCTTCTGGTATCAGCATAAAATAACGGATGATGTCTGGATGAGTCACCGTTACAGGTCCGCCAGCCTCTATTTGTTTTTTGAACAAAGGGATAACCGAACCATTTGAACCCAAAACATTTCCGAAACGAGTAGTTACAAATTGTGTCTTCTTCGATGCATCGTCCGAAGATTTCACCAAATAAGCATTCAAACTCTGTACATAAATCTCGCAGAGACGTTTCGAACATCCCATGACATTCGTCGGATTCACCGCCTTATCAGTCGAAATCATCACAAATTTCCTCACATGATACTGTACTGCAAAATCCGCCAACACGCGGGTTCCAACAACATTGTTCTGTATGCTTACGCTCGGATTATCCTCCATCATAGGAACATGCTTATAGGCTGCTGCATGAAAGACATAATCTGGTCGATACTCCCTGAATATCTTCTCCATCCTATATTTGTTTGTTATGGAAGATACAATAAACAGGATGTCAAGTTCCTTCCACATCTCACGAATTTCCAACATCAGGTCATACATTGGTGTTTCAGCCTGATCCACCAAAATCAACTTGGCTGGGCTATAACTCGCTATCTGGCGTGCCATTTCACTTCCGATGCTGCCAGCAGCACCTGTTACCAGAACATTTTTTCCTCGCAACAGATTGCCAATTTTCTCCATATTGACCTCAATCTCTTGACGGGGTAAAAGTTCCACCTCTTCGCGCACATTGTTGCGAACCAAATCAAAAAAATTCTTTGCCACAATACGCCACAACCAAAGAAAAGCTGTTGCGCTCAAGAAGGTTAGGAAGAAAACGCGATAAGGAATCTGCGATGTGAAAGGAAGTATATCAATTGCCCATCGTAATGCCACACATAAAACCGAGCCTAAAAGTGTAGCAAAAGCCGTACGGGACAGATCCTTAAATGCCAATATCTTAGAAACATCCGTATAAGTGTGGAAAACCCGCATACCAATGCCATAAAAACTCAAATCAATCAGCAACGTATAAAGTACAATCGAGCCATTTGCCACCAACTTTGCAGGACCATACACCAATGAGTACATCAAAAGCATAGACAAAAGGATTAGCATCATATCCAAGACACTAACCACCCAAAAGGGGAATGCCTCTCTTGAGAAATACCAACTTGAAAACTTTTGAATGATGCCTTTATTATGATTTCCCATCACTGCTCGGTAAAAAACGGTGCAAAGTTACAAAAAAGTCGCATTTAGCAGAAAAAAACTATAGACTTTCTCCTCTTTTTACACTTATTTAGTCTAAATGTAAGTCAAAACGACCTAAAAAATGCCATTAATCGCACATTCAGTTTCTTACCATCTCGAACACGACCCCATCAATCCACTCTCCTTTCATTGGAAATGGAGCTTGAGTTTCTTCATCATACCATGTCTCAAAACGAGATGAGTCCACACCGTAATATTTAACAAGCGCCTTCTTGACAGAAGCCACTCTTCTTTCAGCCAAATGCATATCAGGAGATTCAGTCTTTGAAGAGGCACCACAATACCCTCTCACAATCAAGTTCACCTCAGGATGTTTCTTCAAGAAGTCAGCCACAATACGAATATTCTCCATCTGATAATCATTCACGAATGTCCTATCCACATAAAAAGAGATACGTGTCTTCATCAACTCACCAAACGCAACAACCTCCGCGGACGCTCTTGCCTCATATTCCTTCACCCTTTCATCTTCCAATAAATCAGCGACCTTACTTTCTGCCGTCCTAAGCGAGGTTGCCTCCCAACGACGTACTTTATAATATCGGCTATTCCCATAGTGATCAGAAAGATGCAGCCGCACACCCACCACTACATCCACATACGAATCAAGTGCAAAGCGATTGGTGTGTTTCACACCGTTAAAATTGTCATTGACAATATTATAAGATCCTTGCAACGACAAATCAGCCGTATCGTTTAGTTTCCACATCGCCAACAAACCGGCCCTTGCAGCCCAGTTAACATGATCCCTTCCATCTACAGGATAACCATATCTTGCCCACCGATCCACTTTGTCATCAAAATGCCATGAATAATTGACACCTCCACCGATAAACATTTGCAGATCCAACTTACGCATCTCATTATACGGGCAGAACAATTTCGTAAGACTCAGCATCTCATCAACATACAAAACCATCACATGGTAAGTATAATCGCCATCACCCAACAGGGAACTGACCGCCATTGCCTGCTTACTTGCCCATCCCTTCTGATTCTTGTATCCAAAGGTAAATCGAGTTGTCCAAACATTGGAGAACTGTTTCCCCACGCCAAAGTCAAACATGGGACGACACAACTTTCCCAATCCATGTCCTTTCATGTTTTCCGCCAAAGAAAGGCTCACACCTCCATAGAAATCCAAGAACCAATTGTCCGAGACATTATAAGGTCTCCACACATCAATCACTTCTGGAGCCAGCTGCTTAGGAGCCTCCCATTTAGGTCGCTTAGGGCGTTTGGGGGCCTTCCACTTCTGCTGCTGCGCATATCCCACACAAGCCAAAGCAAGCAGCGCAAATATCACATAAAATCTTTTCATCTCAGTATATCCTTTCTTTTTAGAGATTTTCAACGATGATACGGACTATATAATTAATTTCTTCTTCTCTCACATAAGGTCCGCTAGGCAAACACAAGCCACAAGAGAACAGACGTTCACTCACTCCATTCGTATAGGCTGGTGCATCCTTATAAACAGGCTGAAGATGCATGGGCTTCCACAACGGACGAGTTTCGATGTTCGCATCACTCAACTTTTGAATCAAAGAAAGTAATTCACCATCAACCGTATGCTTGCCATCCTCAAACCTGATTGTGGAAAGCCAGTAGTTAGGTTTCATATACTCTTCAGGGGCTGAATGAACAGTAATTGCATCAATCTCCGCAAACGCCTTCTCATATTGTTCATGCACCCACTGATGGTGTCTAATGTGCTCATCCGCCACTGTCATTTGCCCTCGTCCAATGCCTGCACAAATATTTGACATACGATAGTTATACCCTATCTTCTCATGCTGGTAGTAAGGGAAGGGTTCACGTGCCTGGGTGGCATAAAACATCACACGCTTCTTCGTATCCGAATCAGGACAAATCAATGCCCCACCGCCACTTGTAGTGATCATCTTGTTACCATTGAAAGACATAACGCCATAATCCCCAAACGTACCACACACCTGTCCCTTATATACAGAGCCAAAGCCCTCTGCAGCGTCTTCCAGCACTGGTATTTCATACCGTTTTGCCACCTCAAATATCTCATCAATCCGTGCAGGCATTCCATACAGATACACTGGAATGATGGCCTTCGGTTTCTTTCCCGTCTTGGCGATTCTGTCCTTAATTGCCTCCTCCAACAACTGCGGATCCATATTATAGGTGCCAGGTTCGCTGTCCACAAACACAGGAGTCGCTCCCTGATAGACCACAGGATTGGCACTGGCTGCAAATGTAAAAGATTGACAAATCACTTCATCCCCCTTTTCCACTCCTAACATAATCAATCCCAAATGGATGGCAGCCGTACCAGCACTCAAAGCTACCACCTGTTTCTGCAACGGTTCTGCCCCGTCACGACGATTAGCAAAAGCCGCCAAATCTTCCTCAAACGCATTCACATTCGGTCCAAGAGGCACCACCCAGTTCGTATCAAACGCCTCCTGAATGTATTGCTGCTCTTTGCCGCTCATGTGAGCCAAACACAAATATATTCTATCCATATAATACTATATAAAAGTCACGGTAATATTTCTTTGTAATAGTTCTTTAAGCATTGTCGAACAAACCCCTGCTCGTATCGGTCAGCCACCATCTTTCGCGACTTCTGCCCCATACGCTGGCATTCTTCTGGATGATTGAGCATCCACTCCATCGCTTCATACAAAGCAGCCTCATCGCGTGGCGGAACAATAAGTCCATTTTCATAATTCACAATAATCTCCCGAGCGCCATTGATGTCTGTCACAATGCTTGGAAGGTCCATCGCCCCTGCCTCTATCACCACATTGGGGAATCCTTCGCGATAACTGGGAAAGACCAGCACATCGCTCCGTTCGTAGAAGGGACGCACGTCCGTCTGACTGCCCACCGCCTCTATGGCCTCACACTCGTCTATCAACCGCATGGTTTCGGGCATGAGGGGGTCAATCTTTTCTTCATAGGGACCGACTAGCAGGAGCCGCGTTTGAGGGTATTGTTCGTTCAACCGCACAAATGCTGCAACTAACTCATTGATGCCTTTTTCACGCACTAGGCGACCCACAAAAATGAAGGTAACTGTCTCATGCGGCTCGGCTGGGGCAGTCCGCTTCCAATACTGCAAGTCGATGCCTTTCACATTACCATAACCCAGCACTTTCAAAGGCTTTCGGGTGATGCACCGCTGCAGGTCTTGCTTCACTCCTTCGCCTTCGGGTATCACGTGGGTGGCACAGGCACAGGTGAGTTTGTCAGTCCATATCAGAATCTGTCGAATCAGACCCGTGGAAGTGGGCCACACCAACCCCGTGAAGGTGTGTACCCGCACCGGCACTCCGGCCATCTTGGCTGCCATCATACAGAGCAGTCCTGCCTTAGGGGTCATCGAATGCACCATGTCGGGCTTCTCCTTCCGCAGCACCCGAATCAGCCGAACGAGGGAGACGAGGTCTTTCAGCGGACTTATGCGACGCTCCATCGGCACGCCGATGGTTCTCACCCCTTCACGTTCGCCCACTTGCTGCAAATCCGCATCAGAACTAGAGAGTGCCACAACTTCGTAGCCTTCTTCAGTCAGTTCTCGCAAGAGTCCTCGACAAAAGGCATTCAGCGAAAGACCTATCGTTGCCGCACGAACAATTTTCTTACCCACAGACCGTCTCGATAATCAGTTTGATGTCTCCCCAAAGGGAGTGATGATAATAATAGTCAAGATTTATCTTCACCTTATCTGGATAAATTACCTCATCATTATACTTCTGAGGGTCATCCACTTTTGCCAAAATCTCCTCTTCATTGCGATACTTCAACGAAGCAGGTCCCGTAATGCCTGGCCGCAATTTCAGGATCAACCTGTCTTCTCCTTTCAACTGGTCGGCATAGCCCGGCACGTCTGGTCGAGGCCCCACAAAACTCATATCCCCTATCAACACATTCCAGAGTTCAGGCAACTCGTCCAGTTTATACTTCCTCAACTTGGCTCCCAACGGTGTGATGCGGCTCTCACCTGCCACCGACACACTGCTGCCGCCATGCACCACCGTCATGCTGCGAAACTTATACATGGTAAACAACTCCCCATCCTTCCCCACTCTCTTCTGCTTGAAGATGGCTGGTCCTCCCGGCATCTTCAGCCGAATCAACACCCATACCACCAACAACACCGGCCATAGAAACCACAAGCCCACGAAGGACACCACTCTGTCAAACAACCACTTCAGCATATTTTTCGCCCACAGATTTCACAGATAAACACGGATATATTCTTTTTACAAGATTCGACGGAAAATCGAGTGAGCAATATCATCTGTATTGAAATTAACCAACAGACCAAGGTGTTTGCCTGTCAATTTGAGATATGTCAGCAATTGCAAGAAGAATACATTCTTCATTTCCAACACAGATTTCAGTTCGATAATCACTTTTTGCTCCACTAAAAGATCCAATCTGAACGCATCCTCCACCACTTCATCACCATATACCACTGGAATCCGCACTTGTCGTTCCACCTTCAGCCCCCGTTTTCTTAATTCTGAAGCCATTGCAACCTCATAAACACTTTCCAGCAATCCAGACCCTAGTTTATTATAGACATCAAATATTGCCCCACGAATCTCGTAACTTATCTCATTTTCCGTCATCTCATGTCTTTAATAGAGTTTACTCATCTGTGCAAATCTGAGAAATCTGTGGGCAAAACTCATCTTTTAGGGAAATCCTCAATCAGCACGTCTCCATCCTCCAACTCCTCCAATATCAGCACGTCACATGCTTTTTGACTTGCTCTCATGGACCCGATGTTCTCCTTATTGATACTTTCAAACATACGGAACCCCGTCTTCGTTGCCAAGTCCATGCCCACCTTGCAGAGCGTGGTGCACACCCCTTTCCCTTGATGATTCACATCCACCATTTTCCCAAGAAAGCTCTTGCCATTGATGAAGCATCGCAGGAAGGCATAGCCGATGATTTCGCCATTTTCCTCCTGCACAAAAACGATGTAAGACCTCCTCGTCAGCAAACGACGCATCGTCGCCTCGTCAAACGCATGCGGACGAAACCATCTGTAACTCTCTTCGGGCTGTCGGGCAAAGAAGTCGGCCAGCCTACCCGCATCGTTCAGGTCGGCCAAACGCACACCATTCGGCAGCACCTCCTGCAACTTCCGCTTCTCCCCAATCTTAACACCACATGCCACCGCGTTCAGCTCCTCAACAGCCTCCCACATCCACGGACATTTCGCCTGCAACCAGTGTGCCAATTCGTACAACATAACGTTTTTTCGTCAAACACTCATTCACGGGAAATGCTCAAACCCCGCTCTCATACAAACTCAAATAGTTTCGTACCATTACATTGATATCAAACATCCGAGCACGCTGCTGGCATCGTTCAGCAACTTGTGCAGCATATACTTTGTCTTCGCACACATGCTTAATCGCCTCGGCCAGAGCATGTTCATCTTCATGAGGGAATAACACACCATATCCACCCACGATATCGCAAAGCCCCTCCACATCGCTGGCGATGAAAGGCCGTCCACTGGCCATGCCTTCAAGAGAGGAAAGAGAAAGACCTTCATAGTGTGATGAGAGCACTACCACATCTGCCTCTTGCAACAATTGCGGCACATCTGTCCTGATGCCCAGAAATTGCACACGAGAGGACAACGACAGATGCTCCACCAAATCTCGACAGTCTTCCATCAACTTCTCTTCGCCAGCACCAGCCAACAGAAGGGCATAGTCATCAGACAACAAGCCCATCGCCTTTATCAGCGTCTTTTGGTCTTTCTGTTCACGAAAAGCAGAGACCATCAGAATGACCTTCCTCGATTCCGCTGCGACATCTTTCGGTATGACAGCCTCAAATCGGCTCAAGTCTATCCCATTGTAAATCATAACACAACGCTGGCATATACACTCACCCACGTGCCGAAGTAAATTCTGCTGAGTCAATTCACTGATGCATACGATGCCATCGTATCGCCCATACATCCATCGATCCACCATCTTCCACAAAACGCTGCGCCGACGATTTTTTGTGTTATGTTCTGTCGTAAACTTCCGACACGAAGCAAAAAGACTGGCAAAAGCCACGCCGTATTGGCATGCTGTGTTGTGCGCATGCACCACATCATACTGTTGCAACAAGGGAATAAGCCGAAACACATGCAACGGTGAATAAACGGAGTTCCCCAACGGAATAATCTTCACGCCATAGTGTTCCAACTCTTCATAGAAAGGAGTCCTGACACCATCGAACACGCACAAATCGACCTGATGGCCTTCACGCTGCATACGCGGCAACAAATCAACCATCAGTTTTTCGGCCCCACCTGTACGTAGGGATGTGATGACGTGCAGTATCTTCATTTCTTATTCTTCCAAAGCACCAACAAGTAGAGAGTAAAGCCTACAGGGAACAATAGAAGAGTCATGACTTTCAGCGGGCTCTTCTTCAGCCATTCTGCATCTTTGCTTAGCAAACACGAGGAGATGTAGTGTACACACACACGCATCTTATTTCGCAAGGTATTGTGCTTCAGCGACATCTCCAATAATCTCAACTTGGCAAAACTCCTCGCGCTGTTCACATACTGATGCCAAATGCCCTGACTCATACTGTCTGCCCCAATCTGGTACTCCACATTGCAGAGGTTCTCATTGAGCAACAGAACTGGATAGTTGTCACACACTTGCAGCATCAGATAGACGGGATTGAAGTTCTTCTCGCCAGGGAAACCCACCTGTGGAGCGACTTCCTTCATCAGCGCTGTCCTCAACACAGGTTTCGTATCTCCGCCATGCAGTTTCTTCAATGTCAAATCATAGAAATACACCTCGTTAAGTCCTTCGGGGAACTTTCCCCCAATCAGTTCCTGCGTCGCGATGTTGTAATCCAGCCCCAGAATACCTGCATACTTTTCACTCCCTTGCTCCTTCCAACATTTCAGTATTTTCTCCACCGCATCATCGGGCATGTAGTCATCGCTGTCAATGCACACACACAACTCCGTCTCAATGTTTGCGTATGCTGTATTATAACCTGTGTAGAGGCCGCCATTCTCTTTATATATATAATGTATAGAGAAATCGTGCTCTCCTTTGTCAATGTAGCCTTGCACCAACTTACGCGTATTGTCCGTAGAGCCATCATCTATTACCATCCATTCGAAGTCCCGACACGACTGACGACACAGAGAATCATACACACGCCCCAAGGTATGCGCACGATTGTATGTAGGAGTAAAGACTGTCAGTGTTTTCATCTCTTCTTTCTGCTGAGAATATAAGACGGAATGGATTGATAAGCCTCGGAATGCACAAAGTCCCAGGCATCTTTCAGTCCTTTCAGATAATTATAGGGTATCTTTATGTTCAGTTTTGCCAAACCCAACAAGATATGCACATTCAACTGCCACCACACCTTCATGCCAAACAAAAGTGCCGACAACCATCGCTTGTCTCGGACGGTGTATATCATTCGCCACCAAGTCGCCATGATGCCAAACGAACGAGTATAGAATTTTTTATCATCATGGTGATACACACCGCTACTGGTTTTGGCATCCAGATTCTTCACGCCACTGTCATAAAGCACACCACTCTTGTAGCCATTGGCGAACAACTTATAGGACTCTACAGCATCATCACCATAGGAAAAGCCGAGACTGTCCAACCACAACTCATCCTCCAGATGAATCGCTCTCAACACACTTTTCTTCACCATCCAGCAGGGACCAGCGAAGGTTTCAGTCTGGCAGAGTGTGTCCTTGGGGTTATCGTTGAACGAGAAAGCACCATCACGTTTCTGCTTGAATGCCCAACCATCATCACGCCGTGGATAAACCCAGTTGGTCACCCAAGCCATCATTTTTTGCATGGTCGTCATATCCTGGTTCTTGAACGTATCTGCCGCCACACAGTCCATCCCATGCTCGTCCATTGCTCGCAACATTTTCTCCGCACTATCTGGTGCTAACTCCACATCATCATCCAACATCAGAATGACATCCGAGTCAATTTCACGATATTCCAATGCTCGCTGTGCCACCATACCTTTCTTCACCCACACATATTCCTCTTCCCTAACTTGGAAAGACGGACGTTCAAACCCCTCGGCTATGTATATAACCACCTTGTCTGGTTGAAGCGATTGCTGAAGCACACTCTCCAACTCCCTCTTCAACACCTCGGGATTCTTCCCCAATGTTCTAATGGCAACTGAATAGGTCAGCATGATTTCTTTTCTGCTCTAAGCCCCTCAAACAGCCGCATCCAGCGAGTAATAATCTTGTCTAACTGATAATCTTGGGATGCAAGCCAAGCCTGATGCCCCATACGCTTCCGCATCTCTTCATCCTCTATCAAAGTGCAAATCTTCTCTGCGAACATGGCCTCATCATGCATCGGAATGAGAAAGCCGTTGTGTCTATCTTCAATGAGATCTTTTGGACCACAAGGACACGCATACGCAACAATGGGAAGACCAACTGACATTCCCTCCAAGATAACCAAACCAAATCCTTCAAATTCAGAAGATAGCAAAAACATAGAGGAATTCTCCATTTGACTGAGCACATTTGAAGTATAGCCTTTGAGAAAAACCTGCCTCTCCAGCCCAAGATCTTTAATCAACTTTTGCAACATTTGTTCCTGTTCACCACTTCCACATATATCTAAAACCCAGTTTGGATATCGCTCAGCGACCTTCTTCCACACCCGAATGAGCGAGGCAAAATTTTTTTGCTGCACGAGTCTTCCTGCTGCAATAGCCTTCGTCGAACTACAATTCGAAAGGCCATGAGGCTTTATCGTAATCGGATTAGGTATTACCTCCACACGACTCCACCCTTTCCAATTCTTCCCCTTATCTTCTTGCGTCAGAACAACAATCCTATCATACTTTCTGATGCGATGTCCATAATCATAAAAATCTGCGACATTTGCCATTAGCATGTCTTTCCAAGTCTTAGCAGCTCTTTTCCTATAATTCTTCTCAAAATGAATCTCTCTAATGAATACTGGAGAAGACTTAACAGACATTGTGGGTAAGAAGTTCTTCTCAGATGTGCCTGTCGATACCACGATGCCGGGGTCTATCTCGTTTAGGAATCTCAGCAAACGTCTCTTATGTATCTTCCGCTTTTGGAAAATTCCTTTCAGTACATACCAATACCCCTTCCAATCGTCCTCATAATAGTTCACGTCCAGATTGACCAACTCCACATTCTCCAAAGGAATCAGAGGCTCCTTTTTATGGTCTGTCACCACAATCCACACCTGATTGCCAGGAATCTTAGCCAAAGCGTTGGCCTTCACCATCGTCACCATCTGGATTCCTCCAGGATAGCAAACTGTATCAGTACAATAGACAATCTTCATAACTATCAAACATAGAATTCAACACATCGAGAAAATGCATTCAACACAAGACATAGGTCACAATTATCAAGCCTTTCCCAACATAAACATAATAATAGTGAAACCCGCATGAAGCAACAGAATCAAACCAGCCTTTCGATCTTGATCAGGCCATATATGCAAACGAATCACAGCATAAGCTAATACCACTGGATAAAGGAACCAACTCAGATAGGCAAAACGGTTTGAGAACGCTGCCTTAATTACCATCACCCAAAATGAGTTGGCTAAAATATAAGTAGTTGCTAAAATATTAAACACACGCATACTGTGAGCATCAGCAATACGTCCTGCACCCGTGATATTCGTCTCCGCCTCCTCTACTGTATCACCATACAAAGCCCTTTCCGTTTCAGCCTTTTTTGTGACATACCATGTCAACCACACAGGCATGGCACTATAAGCCAAAAAGTCCCATCTGAAACCTGTAGAAGAAAAGGAATCCGTATATTGATCCATTGAATTACCATAAGCAGCCATTCGATCATCAAATCCTAATCCTGAAAAGAAATTCACCATCGTGCCACCTGCGACCAATGACACACCAATACTTGCAATCCAGAAATAGATTGCCCATTTCGGAGATTTGATGACGTAAGTGGCGGCAAGAAATGCAGCCAAGGGCAGCATGACAGATTTATGGCTTCCCATAGCAAATATAATCACAACACCTCCAAGAAGCATTTTACTAATATTCCCATTGGCAGCTATTGCAAAAGCCAAAATTACCATGGAACACGCGAATCCATTACGCAAGCCATTCACACCAAATTGATAAGTTGAGAATGCTGATAAAAAGAAAAGCATAGCCATCCAAGCATTTTCTCCAACCAACTTCCGAAAGCCAATCAATGGAAAACTTATATATACAACTGCAATAATAAAGAACCAAAAATGTACAGTACCCCCCATTACTCTACACGTATCTCGAAGAAATCGCCAAAACCACTCCTTGCTCAGATCGACAGAGAATACTGCGTTTATCGGATCAAATGCATATCCATGAGCATAATTTGCAGAATCTCCAAACATATAGCTCAATGGTCTCATTCCAATGAAAACAATCAATAACACCGAAAAGACAAGTGCTGGAGCCATGGAATTCTTCTGCAACAACTTATTACAATTATCCGAACCCGAATAATTGAAATATAAAAATAAGCAAGCAATAAAGACCCCCCAATAATAAATCTGGGGGAACAATTGAGCTTGTATTGGTAGTGGAGTCATTTTTATCCTTTACAATAATTTAAAAACCGATGAAATGGCCGTGTGAGTTTTATCTTCCACGCAGCCCACTTTCCATGTGGCGACTTACTGAACCAATGGATAGAAATAGTATTATTTGTCTTGTTCAGTTCCCCCGTTGCATCACGGAATGGGCACATATAGTCAATTGGCAAAATCACTGCACCACAAACTTCCTGTTGGGTTCCATCCTGCTTTAATCCGAAGGGGAGCAATGCTTGTGTGTTAAGTTGTGGACATCCCTGCATCCTATCATACTGATATATCCCGTTCATCACCAAACCCTCATACATCGCCAGCATTTCCTTTACTGAAGGATGATGAGCTTCCGCCGCAAAACCTAATCCCGTATTGAGGTACTCTGGCGTTTCCCACCCAAAGTATGCATGACATGACTGCAACAAGTCATCAGCACGTCTCACCACCTCCACATCGGTGTCGAAGTACAAACCGCCCTCTTTCTCAACCACATCCAACCTCACATAATCGCTCAAATATGCCCACAACTGATGCTCATAACAATATTTGGTGTATGGTACCGCATTCACATTGTAGTTTGTCTCGTTCCACTCCTTGATCTCATAATCAGGAAAGAACTTTTCCCAACTCTTCTTGCACTTCTGCGCCAATTTCGGCAACGGCTTCCCACCAAACCAACAATAATGTATAATTTTCGGTATCATCTTTCTCCCACAGATTGCATATAAGTGAAGTTATAATCTCTCCAGCCAATGTGAGAAGAACACGTCACTAACGGTATATGTCGTACCATCTATGCGTACATCATCATTCAGCAATCCCTTTTCGACAAGTGCTTCAGCTAATCGTCGCGAAACAGAAGGAGTACCTATTTTATGATGCTTCAAAAAAGCAGAGGCTGTAATTTGCTTAACACAACCTTCCTTTGCCACCGCTATCAGATAGTTCCATTGCTTGTCTGTTAGCATCTGACGATATTGAAGATAAACAGCCTCACCCTGTTTCATTAACTGCCCACATGCCGCCCTCACCACATCAAGTGTGACATTTTTATCGTTATTGGCGAAGATTGTATGACATAGTTGCTGAGTGTAATAAGTGTGACGCCTCGTCCAATCTAAAATAAACTGAATGGATTCATCGTCAATTGTGCGTCCATCCAAGTTGAAATGATGGCGTATAAAGTTTGCATAAGACGCCTCTGAAATCTTTTCTAAGGAGATAAACGTTGTACTAGAGTAAAATGGCTTTTTCTCGTTAGCAAAAATATCAGCCATCAAATGTTTCTTACTTCCACAGAATATGAAGGTCAGATTCTGAGTCTGTTGAATATAGGAGCGCAACAAGGCTTCCATATTTTTCTCAGGATAATCACGAATCTGCTGAAATTCATCGATAGCCACAATGACAGGTTCCCCTTGTGCATTAAGAAAATCGAAAAGACCACGTAGCGTGTATTCTTTTTCATGCGCTGTCTGATAGGCAATCTGCAACTGCGGTTCACCAGTAATCGTGTCAAACGAAAGTTGTGGACGTAAAGACTTGATAAATGAAATCAACTTTTCCCCGATGGAAGATTTTGGTTGAAAAGTTCTCATGGCCGCCTCAGCTAATAACTTAATGAAATCATCAATCGAGCGCGAAGCATAGATGTCCACATAAATAGTTTGTCGGTTCAGTCCCGTTTCATGAAGCTCATCAAACAGGCGAAGTATTAGCCCCGTCTTTCCCATACGCCGTTGAGAAATGAGTGTCATGTCTGTGTGATTGATGCACCCTTGAACCATAAGGCTCAATTCTTCTTCACGGTCACAGAACAATTCTTTAGATTCGTATGGTTTGATTACAAATGGATTCTTCATTATATAGTTCTTTGTGTTTAGGCGCACAAAGATACAGAACTTTTTTGATTACACAAAATGTGTAACACAAATTGTGTAATCTAATGGAGGTAATTCTTCTCTTATCCTTTTCTTTGTTCGTTCTAAGATCAATGCAAGCATCTACCTAATCATCACATCTTGCTTATTCACCACCACACTTCCATCCGGTATCTCACCCCTCACGATACATCCAGCACCAATCACACAATTCTTACCGATATGCGTTCCCTTCAGGATGATAGCATCAGAAGCAATCCAGCTGTTATCTCCAATAGAGATGGCTCCTGTGATCAATTTCCCACTCACGCCGCTCTCCGGTGAGTGCACATGATTATTATCAAAGATTTTCACACCTGGGCCAAACATGCAATGCTTGCCTATCGTCACACACTCATGCGCACTAATCATACAGTAACGATTGAAGTAGGTTCCTGCTCCTATCTCCAATACCCCATCACCATGTGCCTCGAAATCACAATAGGCTGCAAACTCACAATTTCTTTCCACCCGAATGACACCATGTTGAAACACTTTCAATGTGCACAAAGGACTGATACGCTGCAGCCAATGCACATCAAAGCGTTTCCAATTTGCCAGTTTATTCAGAGCAAATCGACACACATTATATATAACAAGGAAGACGGTACGTATCATGCTCCTGCCAACTGATAAATCTTTTCTATTTCCTGCTCATTCCCATAATCATGGGTTTCCAGATACTCTACCACACGAGCCTGTCCCTCTTTATTACAGATAAAGTCAGCCATCTCGTGTGCACAAGCATCTACCTCCAAAGGCACAATCACTCCATCCAAGCCCGATTGAATCTGCGAGGATGCCGTTGGGTAATTCGTGACAATCACAGGTTTGCAGAGAATCTGAGCCTCCCTCACCGTGATAGACTTCCCCTCATAGCGGCTGGGCTGCACATAAATGTCACAAGCCTTGATGTATGGATAAGGATTCTCTTTCTTGCCCAACAGAATCACCCGGTCTGTCACCCCTTCGCGCTGGGCATTGTGACGCACCTCTTGCTCAATTTCCACGCTGCCATATCCAATAATAAACCACTTAATGTCTATTCCAGCGTCCACAATCTTCCTGCAGATGACAGGAATCTCCTCCATCTTCTTCGGGTTCGAGAAACGGCCTATGGTCAATAGCTTGATGGTCGAGGGATTGGAATCCAAAGAAATCACCTCTTCTTCTGCCCGCTGACGAATAAACCTCGAGCTCAAGATATTCTCGACAGGAACAATCTTGTCCTTCAACGTCGGGAAGGTCTCCACGAACTTTTCCCCCACCTCTTCGCTAATGCTTGCTATATAATCCAGCTGGCCCCACACGGGCAGTTCCCTCTTCACGTCCACATGCACCGTAGAATAATCCGTATGAATCCATCCCAGCTTCTTCTTTGCCCGCACTTTCTTGACAACATAATTGTGCGGCATCAAGAAAGAGATTGCCAAATCATATTCGACATCAGGCTGTATCTTTGGAACAAAGTGTTCCACCCAATCAGCCACGCGTGTATAGATACGGATATTGTCCTTCCCAGCAGGAACTGGGCTTTTATCTACTGTTTTCTTGGCCAACCAGCGTCCCAGAGCCACACCTATATGTCCTGATTTCACACACTCCATAAATGGGCGTTCTATCATCTTATAAGCTGTCACTTCTGGAAGAAGATTTACCTTGCCCGTTGGGATATACTTCATCAACTCGCCACGATGATCATATAAGAACACATCCACATCCGCCCTTGCAGGGTCAACACTCTGCAAGAGTCCGAGCAAAGCACTTTCCGCTCCACCCAACTCCATATAGTGCATCAAAATCAGAATACGAGGTTTCATCTTTACCTTATATCCAAATACAAAAATTCACTCTTATATATACTTTCCAAAGAAAGGAAATCAATCAGGAAATCCCATTTGCTCATAAAAATTTACTCCAAATTTACTTATAATTTCCTTTCCTAACCCACCCGCACTATTTACTTTCCAAAGAAAGGAAATACCAAGGAAATCAATCAGGAAATCCCATTTGCTCATGAATATTTACTCCAAATTTACTTTCTATTTACTTTCCAAACCCAACCACATCATTTACTTTCATAGAAAGGAAATTGAAAAGGAAATCTGTGATATCTGTGAGAGAATAAAACATACTTAGTAATTTTGGCTCACGGATCGCACGGATCACACAGATTTTCATGTTGCTGACTGCAACTGGTTTCCTAAAGAGCCTCGCAAGGCTCCATATCCGTGAAATCCGTGAAATCTGTGAGAGAATTAAAATTTACTCCAAATTTACTTTCTATTTACTTTCCAAAACCACCCCCACGATTTACTTTCCCCAATCCTCCCTTTCTCCGACATGGTGACAAACAAAGGATGAACATCATCATAGACAAGGGCAGAACATCATTATGGACAAAGGAGGCATATTAATGTGGACAAGGGCAGAATATTATTGCGGTGACGGGCACAAGGGATATCGACCAAACTGTGACTCATTCAGTTATTAAGATATGCCTATAATGTCCCTAATTCGATAAACTTTTTGAATATAATCTGGCATCATCTTCTCATAATGCGCTTTGATAGCCATCTCGTGGGCAACCAACCACTGAAATCCTTTCACCAGTTCATCTTCATGTGCTAGTGATTGTACAGGTATCACATTATTCTCTTCTGTCCCAAAAATATCTTTTGCAATGCCACGTGCTTTCACGGAATAGCCCACCACCAAAGTCGGCACTTGTGTAGAATAAGCCGCAATGCTGGCATGTGTACGAGCCACCACCATCAATCGACATCGGGCAATATAACCTTTCAGTTCCTCTGCATTATGATCTTCAATCATCACCACCCTACCTGTATCCTTAAACATTTCATATAGTTGTGATAGAGGTTTGCGGTCATCGTTATGGCTCCACACCACATGTGGAATTAACGCCACCTGCATGTCTGTCTCCTCTATAATGTTTTTCACTAAATTCACATAGTTCTGTAAAGCCATCCCTTGGCTCTTCTCATAGCCAATAATCATCGGACTAACATTGATGCCCACCGTGTTGCCCTCCACAAAGCCTTCGGGTAACGGCAAATCTTTTCTATCCAATACAAAAGCAGGGTCTGGCAGAAGGAACGTCTGAGTCAGCCCCTTGTCCAACAAAGCCTCATACGTTAGCGATTCGCGTGCCCAGATTTTATAATAGCCACGCAAATCCTGCAACATCCGTTCATCTATAGCGTCAGGCTCCACAGACGCGCCCCACAAGATGCGCTTTTTTTTAGCCTCATCCATCATCCGATTCACCAAATAGATGAACTCAGGCGTGTCATAGCAATAGTTATCGCCACCAATACCCAATACATAATAAGCGTTTTTCGCTGATTCTATAATATGTTGAAAAACAAGCCTATCGAAAGCATCTGTCTGTCTCAAGACTTTACTACGAAATACTGCAAATAGATGGGACAAACTACCAGAACGTATTGGTTTCTCCGCTACGTCCAACTTACACAAATCTTGCAATCCCACCTTTCGGTCTTCTTCCACATGATTGGAGAACAACATTAAGTTGTTCCCTAACAACTTTGCAGTACTCCGTACAATCGCTTCACAGCCATGGTTACCTGACCCGCCATGAGGGTACATCACACATCTCATCTAAACACAAATGCTATTCTATGCAATATGCACCACTTAATCCATTTAGAACAATGGAACACATGCTGAAAATCTTTCAATTCCTTAATCTCTGGTATGTTCAAAACCACCTTGTTAGGCGTTTTCGTGCTGAAAATGCCGTCATAGACAATTCCCCACAACCGCTTGTATAGTAATTCCTTGGAAAGTTGGAGCCAAAGACCATGCTTCTCGTAAAAAGCCCGCAGCATCTGCCACTGAGCATAATCTTGAAAAAAAGAATCAGGACGCCGAGCATTCGACAACGTACCTGTACCCATTTGCCGATAATGATAATTAGCAACTGGAACTTGAGAAATGGAACTCACTGATTCCAGATAGGAATAATTGAACTGCAGATCCTCCCCATAAGAACATCCTTCGGGAAAACGTAGAAAGTTTCCGTTGATGATGGAACGACGATAAAGTTTTCCCCATGGAGCATAGAACATAAAAAGTTGATTCAATTCTACAAAATCTGCCACGAACTTCGGTTCCAAAGAAAAAACTTTAGACTCAATTGGCATACATACCCTACTACAACCATCACCTTGTTCGACTATATAACCAGAAACGACAATGTCTGCAGAAGTTTGTACCATCTCTGACAGATAATCGTGAGACAACCAATCGTCCGCATCAACAAAAGCGAAAAAATCACCCGTAGCCTCTTCCATGCCCCGATTCCTCGCCTTCGACACCCCCCAATTCTTTTGATGAACCACATGAATACGTCCATCCTTCTCTTTCCATTTGTCGCAAATGTCACCAGACCCATCCGTGCTACCATCATCCACCAAAATACACTCCCAATCAGTATAAGTTTGATTAATAACCGATTGAATGCATTCGTCCAGATAACGCTCTACATTAAATACAGGAATGATGACAGAAATCATTGTACAAAACCTCCACCCATTTTTTTGATTTCCTTAATCATCTGTTCCTTCTTTTCGGATGTAATTTGATTGATCGTATATGAATAATCATAGCATGGTTTCGTCTGCATCTGAATTTTCCGTTTCTCCACATAATCTTCATAACTTCCTATTACATGGGCTGGATTACCTACTGCTACTGAATTAGCAGGAATACTCTTGCTAACCACACTGCCTGCACCAATAACAACCCTATCACCAATTTCCACACCTGGAAGTATAATCGTCCCTGCCCCCACAAAAACATCATTCCCAATCTTTACCGTCCCTAATGCTGTATACCCTAAGGGACGTTTCGTGCTTGCATCATGTGCCAAAATATGCACCCGAGGAGCCAATGTCACCCTATCACCTATCTCTATCAACCAACAATGCCCTGGATCAATGATACATCCGTCCATCACGGCACACCCCTCTCCCATTTTTAATCCATTCGACACAGCAATCTCCAACTGACTGCGATCATCAATATGGAGGATTTGATGGCGAATAAAAGAACGTACCGCTAAATAGACTTTAACAAACATATAAAAGGCTGTATGATTATAATTTTACCAATTTCCCATACAACGATGGTACAGCGCTAAACAATAACATGCGTGCATAAAATTTACTGTCGCAGTATTTTGAGCGAAATAACAACCTGTATGCACTCTGAAAAAAGGCCGTTCTTTCTGACGGAATAATCACTCCCTCCTTTTTGGCTTTATAGAAATATTCTACAAAGAGATTGCAATATAATCTCAATGTTTCATTCTTGACAAACTCATCCATGTCAAACCATTTTGCACGCTGCTCCAGGACTTCCAAAAAACAATAATTCTTTGGATTAAAAGCTTTGTGAGTAACTGATGCCACATTCTCACACCAAAAATAAAATTGATCCTCAATAACAATGACTTTACATCCTTGTTTGTTTACATAATCATTCACCTCTTCTTCTTCACCTCTGCCATTTCGCATCTTTACCCCCCTCAACACATCACTCTTAAACAACTTATTCCAGATGGAACATACCACTCCATTGGAGATTCCTCCATCATAAAGAAAGTGAGAAAATTCTATTGAATTATGTACACCGTAAATAGCTGGATTAACATTTTCTTGTGTCCAGGACAATGTCCCATCTATATGGACATAATTAAATTGGCAAGCACATACATCCGCTTTATTCTCTAATAGTGCTTTCAACATCACCTCATACATGTTTGGAGTTATATAGTCATCATTATCTACAAATGCCACCAATTCACCAGTTGAATGTTCATAACCGAACTGGCGTGTCGATCCTGTTCCCGCATTTTGATTATGAAAAACTTTTATACGCTCATCCCTTTTTGCATATTTGTCACAAATATCCCCACTATCATCAGAACTGCCATCATCTATTAACAAAATTTCTAATTGTCTATAAGTTTGCGAGACAATACTATCAATACAACGAGATAGAAACCTCGAAGAATTATAAACAGGAACAATAATTGAGATTAGGGGACAATTTTGCATACTATTCAATTTAATTTATGAGAAAGAGGATGTACACCTCTCTGATTGTCAACAATTATGACAACATCTGTTCTATAACCCGCACAAGTTCCTCTTTCTGAAAAGCAGCACTCCGACTTTGTATTTTCACAGAAAAATCTTCCCCCATCTCCGTATGAACCAGCACATTTCTCATGGCTTGACAAAGAGCCTCTTCCGAATTTTCCGTCATCAATCCATACTCACCATTCGCTCCCAAGAGTTCGGCTGTACCCAAGCAACGAGTAGAGATAATGGGGGTGCCGATGATACATGCCTCGGTCAACACGGTGCTAAACCCTTCGGCTTGGGAACTGCTAACGAACCAATCCGCAGCTTTCATATATGGATACGGATTGTCTTGGTTCCCAAGCATTTTCACTTCTTGTTCAAGGGCAAACTTCTGTATCTTATGTTGCAAAGCCTCATGCTCACTTCCTTCGCCAATCAGCCACAGGCGGAAGTCATGCCCTTCCTGTTTCAATTGAGCACAAGCATTAATGAGACGGTCATAACCTTTCACTGGAACAAGTCGTCCTACTGCGACAAATGTCAAAGGTTTCTCTCGCTCCACTATGAAAGCGTCTGCCTTAGCTCGAATTTCGTTGTCATCCAATATGTTATAGCATGTCCTTAAAGAAAAGTTTCCTCCTAGTCTTTCTCGAAAATTGCGACAGACTCCATCAGACACCCCCACAATCTCATCATACTTACGATATTCTTGTAGAAAGGTCTCTTTCTGTTGAGGAGTCAAATGAGCGAAACCATCACCATAATGCAACCATGCCAACTTCCGTGAATGCTTATTGGAGGAATTCGCCAAGAAGGTGGTAGGAAGTCCTTCATACCATGCTATTTCCACATCATAACCATTTCCTATTAACAACTGATGCAGTAATCGCTTGTTACCATGATAGAAAAAAGCATTGAACAACTGATACTTCAGCGAGTTGGTATTATCCACCAGATATTTATATTTCACATACGGTGCCAATGAATCTGTAAAGGTGCACTGATAATTCTCATAAACACTCTGCTTGAACACCGAAATCACGGTAATATCATATTTTTCAGGTGATAAACTGTTGACCAAGTTGAGCAGAACACGCTCCGCTCCACCGACCACCATCGATTCAATCAAAAACATCAAACGTTTTCTCATCACCTTACATCTTTCTTTAGTTGAACACGACGACGTAATGACAACAGCCATCCCAATGGGAACATGCAATACACCAACTTGCTATTGCACTTTCCCAAACACCTATATTCTCCAGCCAAACAGCAGCAGGATATAAACTGCAGCAATATGCTTATGCGTCTCTTTTGCTGATATTTCAGTTGGGTGTTGAACAACATAGCATATCCCATTGGATTACGTTTCAATAGAGACCATGTGGAATCAGTTAGTCCTCCTTCTTGGTATTCGCAATAGTATATAGGAGTATCAAACCAACGAAGGCGATAGCCATCCAACGCCATTTGATCCCACACAACGGCTTCCGGCGTGAATAGTTCTCCCTCCCATACGGGAAACCTATATTGCTTTAATTTCTCAGTGTAGAAGGCTTCTGCCATGTCTGCCTGAAGAGCGTATTGAGGACGTTCGAGATTATTGCAGTCAACATATCCCACAGATGACTCTATCTTCGGCTTTTGATGGATGAAACTTCCATCAAAATACACCTTTAAGCCTGAAATCCCAATAAAAGATTTATCATCCTTTGGCAATGTAGAGAAGGCGTGTTTGATAAAACTGATTGCATTAAAAGTTAAAGCATCATCAGAATCGACAATAAAAAAGAACTCACCCCGAGCCATGTCCAGCGCCTCATTGATAGCCCTTTGCTTTCCTCCATTTCTCACCTTTTTATAGATGAGAGGGAAAGGATGTTCCATTCTTGTCCATTCATCAAATAGTTCACCAGTATTATCTGTAGAGCCATCATCTACCACCAACCACTCAAAATCCATGCAATCTTGCTTGCAAATGGATTCATACAGCCTCGGCAATAGGTGTGCGCGATTATAGGTAGGTGTAAATATCGTGATCATGCCATCAACACCCTTTCTATTGGTTTCATCAATCGCCCGATAGAGAACTCCTTTCCACGCTCTGCAGCCTTCTTGCGATAGTGGTCCAGCAATGTCCCATCATTCAGCAAATGTTTCACCCCCTCAAACAATGCTTCTTCGCCATTCTCCGTGATCATTCCACATTCACCATCTTTCAGTAACTCCGCCATGCCGCTGCAATCAGTGGTAATGACCGGAAGCCCTAAAATGAGGGCTTCCGTGACCGCTGTACTGTAGCCTTCGGCCAAGGATGAACAGACAAATAAATCGCCCTGACAAAGATATTTATAGGGGTTGGTGTGAAAACCAAGCAGGCGAAGTCTTTCCTGCAACTGATTCTCGTTAATATACTGTTCCAACATCGTTCGTTCCATACCATCGCCCAAAATCCACAAATTTACATCAAAACCTTCCTCTATCAGCCTTTTCATAATCCTTAGCAATCGCATATAAGCCTTCTGCGGTTCCAACCGGCCAACTGAAACCATCAGTATTGACTTCGGGCGTTTCATATCTATACAAACATTTGCAGCCCTTAAAATATCAAACGAATCAATAGGATTATATACAGCCTCCACAGGAACGGAAACTTCCGGGAACTCTTGGTGGAAGGCAGAAACCACGGTACCTGAGACCCCGAATATTTCTGTGTATTGATTATAGGCTTTCGTCTCTTCTTTTAAATTGCCATAAACGCTCTTTGTCCAATGATTCTGATGTAGATCTGTATGAACCCATGCGTATCTTTTCGCCACTAAATTCGTAGAATAACTCAACAGTTTTGTTGTAAATCCCTCCACAAATGCAACTTCCACATCACTATTTTGAGGCACAAACACACGATAGACCCACGAGAGGGGCAACCAACGATAAACAAGGTGATGCTTTAGTTTATAGATCAGATTTTGAAAGCCGCTCTTCCCCGCAGGGTCATTCAATATCGCTCGGTATGCCACCTGCTCCTTCACCACCTCCTCATATTTTCCTCCACCACTAATCGCACAAACCGTTACATCAAACCGCTCCTTGTCAATGTGCTGCACCAACGTGGTCAAAACCTTCTCCGCCCCACCGCCAGCCAACGACTCTATGAGAAACAAAACTTTACGCTTGTTCATCACCATCAAAAGTGTCTATTTCTTTCGACAGCCTCAGTGCAAGCCCCTGCACAAAGGGCATGACCGAGAAAATCTGTGAATAATAGCCGATGCCATAAGTATCTCCTTGACAATAATCCACCGCACCATTACGCCGCGTGGCTTTCATAAGTGCCTTTTCCGTTTGTCGTGCAGCATCCAGAAAGGTTGCATCTTTTGTCTGTTCATATGCACATAGAAAGAGTAAGCCAATCAACACCGTGGCAGATGACTCCATCCTCGATTGCGGATTAAACACAAAACATCCAAAGCCACCGTCGCCTTTCTGATGAGGCAACAATGCCTTTGCCAATTTCATGATACGTTCATTCTGCCCCTCCATATCTGCTGTTTCTATCAATGCCAAGATGTACCAACCGATTCCACGTCCCCAATCAAAGACACCCAAAGGAAGTTCTGTTTCCACATTGTAAGCATGCGCAGGAAAGACGCCATTCAACAAAGCCTTGTCATATTCTTGCAATTGCCGCTCCGCCAAATCATCCCATCTACAGGCATGCAGAAAAGGAAGCACCATGCCCAATGTGTCCACGAAACGGACATTTTTTACCCAAGGTCTATAATAAATGGTTCCTTGCTCTTTTACATTCTGAAACTGTTCCAAAATCTTGACTTCTACTTGCGGATTCAGACATTCACTTTTTTTCAAAGCATACGCCAAAAGCAAATCCTCCGGCATAACATTCCTAACATTCAGTGCATCAGGATGGAGACGTGCATATTCTACAGCACTCACTTGCCCTAACCCAAGCAATAGGCCTGCATCTTGCCATGTCTGAATGGTTGAGTTACGATATTTTCCTCTGATGATGTCCCATAAAACCAATCGATTTTGTGCCGTTTGCCTCACTGTTGGAGCATGTATCAGCCACTCCTTAGCCTTTCGTTCCACCGCTTGCTGCCAGACATTCCGATCTTGCCATTGCCCGATGTGAATACGAAGAAGCCATTCATGAAGATTTACAGAGGCATCCACCATCACAAAGAGCAGACAAACAGCAACAATCAGCAGTAAGACCAAAGTTAGAGGCATCACCTAAAAGTAACGTTTAAGAACAGGCATGAAACAGAATTTCATGCACAAATACACCACGTATTCTTTCCAACTATCGAACACATTTCTATAGCCTATCACATGCATTGCATCCTGCATCATCGGAAGCCCGAGTACCTCACGAATATATTTTTCCTTTGGTTCTCCATTTGCTTTACGATTAGCCATTAACATACGGCTATAGTTTTTCACAGTCCTATTAGCAAGATCAAAACTAAATGGAGTCAACTTATCCCAAGCATTTTTCTGAATGATTTTCCTCTTTTTCTCGTATAACACAGATAACGACTCTTCCAGATAAGGACGATATTGCGTTTCATGCATAATACTATGTCTATTGTCTATCCGATATCGATAAGGGGCATAATCCGTCAAGTAAACTGAGCATGCATAAGAAAATATCTCCATCATGAATACGGTATCTTCACCCACACGAATACGGGAATCGAAAGTTACAGGATGTTCCAAGAGTAAAGAGCGTCTTATCATATAACGCCAAATAAAAGAGAAATCATCCGATGATTGCGGCATTTTAGTTGATTTCAGCAATGCTACCGGAGATAGAACCTCTCCACGCTTCATTGAAAAACACGAATAATGCCCATCAGGAAAAGTTTGATATGAAAAGCCAAGCACATCCACTTGGGTCTTTTCCATTAGCTCAACTAATCGAGTGTATGCGTCTTCTTCTATAAAATCATCTGCATCTTGAAACACAAGAAATTCTCCGATGGCCTCACTTATGCCATACGAACGAGCCAGAGCAGGACCCGAATTATTCTGAGTCAAGACTTTTATACGCTTATCTTGAGCGGAATATGCTTCTAATATATTGATAGATCTATCCGTACTCCCATCATTCACACAGATACATTCCCAATCAGTAAACGATTGGGCTACGATACTATTCAGACAAGCCTCCAAATATCGTTCTACATTATAAACAGGAAGAATGATAGAAATTTTTGGCACTAATCAATCACTTTTACTATTTGAGATTGGTAGTCTTTGTCAATGGTATCCTCAGAACCCGAAAATCCTCCTGCTTCATGAACATATTTGTTCGGGATTGGCACTTTGGTTAAAGCACCCATCTTATACCACTCGTATTCAGTATCCACATTCCCTATGTCAATGGCCTGATAGCCTTTTTGAGCCAAATCATAGGCAAGCACCGTTGCAGTTGGTCCCAATGCAAGTATTACCAGCCATTTATCTGCAGGATACCGCAATACCTCTGTCAAAATGTCATCATATTTAGAGAAAGCACCCACTTGAGGACCTAATATTCTTTTGATCTGTTTACAATCTGCAAACAAATCATTTCCCACCCCCAATCGACTTTTCAGACCTTCCACCAACAATATATTCTTCCCCGCCCAAATCTGTTTCAACATGTCGAAATACTCCCCAGCATGACTTTTATCCTTATACATCAAATAGCATCTCGATATGAATGCATTATAATACTGTCTATCTTTTAATAAATACTGATACCATATTTTTCTGTAGTAAGAAAGATGCCATCTCAAAAATTTTTTATGATGATCATCATATTGAGCCAAATTATCGAAGGCATCAATCAAACATGTAATATGATTAGGTATCGGTTTATTTAAAACATCCAACAATTTCAAAGTAAGCTCATTCGAGTTTGTTTGATAACCAATATTATCTTGATGGATGACTTTCATTTCTGCATCTCCAAAACGGCTCACAGAACATCCCGTATCAAGAATATATAGAATCGTTTCCCGAATTGAAGCCACTTTGGGGACTTTGTGTGTATTTCTATAAAAGAAATCATATACAAGCTGAATTTTATCCCGCAATAAAACCCATTGGTCAAATGACCAATTCCACAAATCAACAAGTAATTTTTTCATAATATATATTCTTTATGATACTATGGCAACCGCTCCTCCAAGAGAAAGAATAAAGAAAAAATAGGGGAAAGTGTATCTTCGACCCATCCTCCACTACGGAATAGGGATTCCAACAGCATTAATAGTGGATGCAGAAAGTAGATGTATAAAGAATATTTCCTGCCTATTTTGAAAACAGAGAGTCTCCACCTAAGTCAAAGCCAAGAAAGAACAAAAACAAAACAACAGAAGCTATAACTGTAGACAAAGTTCCTGCCACAATGAAAAATACCGTATTCTCAAACAAAACATCTTGTAAACGGATGTATCCACACATTATACGATGTTGGGAAATGGATACAAATTACAGCAAATGCCATAAACTTTCGGAGAACACCAACATTACAATTGCGACATCTTTCCATTATAATCAAATCTTCATATTAGATCTTTCTGAAATTGGGACCAATCTTTTTTGATTGACAAAATGTACGCTGCCAAAGTACTGAAGCACGATACAATACTGAATACATTTTATCAAAAAACCATATACGTCTCAATTCCAACAAAGAATCCAATAATTGATAGTCCTTTTGGACTAAAGGGGGAAAAATTTTGTCCAGAACTTGTTTTCTTTCTGCATTTCTCATTTCTATCATCTGATCAGATATTCCTCCTTCCTCAAAAACACTTATAATTATAGGAATTTTCACCAATGTTGCTTGTCCTATGAGTATTGCCTCTACAAAGAACTTCCAATCAGCACAAATCTTCATTTTCTCGTCATACAACCCATATTTATCAAACATCTCACGCCGTATAAAGGTGCCAGGATGAGGTAATGTGCCGTAAAAGAATTGCCGTGCAGTCAGCATTTCCGCTTTGATGTCCCAAATGTAATCTTCTCCATCTGCATGCACAATCATATTACCCAAAATGAAATCGGAATGCACATCACATTTAACAACCTCCGCAAGAACATCTGCATCAGCGAGGAAATCACCCGAATTAAGCAACAAAACATACTCACCCTGAGTCCTCTGTATACCCTTATTTTGTGCATTATAAATGCCTTGATCTTTTTCTGAACACCAATATGAAAAATGAGACTGATATTTCTCTATCAAATCCCGACTACCATCGGTTGAGCCACCATCAATAAGAAGCCACTCAAAATCACGATAAGTCTGACTAACAACAGAATCGATTGTTCGTTGCAGCCCTTCTCTATTATTAAAATTAATTGTTACTATAGAAAATTTCATTTTACAATCACTTATGAATCATCTATTTGCCACTTGATAATATATACCAGCCAACAACTCTGCACTTTTGCTCCACGAATAATACGCAAGCCTATCCCTTTGTTTAGAAAGCAAAACATCACGTTCTCTTTCACTAAACGAATAAATCACTTCCAGTTTATCTGCAATATCTGATTCTCTATGATTCATTTGGAAATAGATTGCCGCATCTCCTGCTATCTCTGGGAAACAACTAGCACGATTCAACATAACAGGGCAATCTGCTTGATAGGCCTCAAGAATGGGTATTCCAAACCCTTCGTATTCACTTGGATAGACAAAACACAATGCTTGATGATATAACGAGAAAAACTCTTCATCTGTTTTCACCCAATAGTGAACTAATCGAGACAAAAGCCCCAATTCGCTGAAGAGTTGCTTTTCTGTCTCATTAAAAGGTGTTCCCGTACAAACAACAGATACCTCAGAATGCTTTCTCAAAAATGGTACCGCATGCCGGAGAAAACCATCGAAGTTCTTATATCCCCTTCTTCCACCCACAAATAATATGTAAGGATTCCCTTGATTTATCGGAATCTGCACATCACTCTCATTAGGGAAAGAACACCCATGATAAACAACATGCACTTTTTCCTCTGGCACATGCAAAATCCGAACAATATCATTTTTTGTACTTTCACTAACAGCAACAATTGCGCTCGCCAATGGAGCGAGTTCTCGTTTCATTCTGATTTGGAACGTGTCATTTTGAAATTGTTGAGGATACAATTCTGGAATCATATCATGAATGGTCAACACAAAAGGCTTGTTTTTCAGATAAGGTAGAAAGTAATTGCTGAAATATGTGGGGTGAAAGACATCAAACTGTTGTCCTTTTAACATTCGAATGGAATAGTTCAATTCGCCATTGGGATAATAGCCCCCATGCGTCAACTTATCATACCAAATATGCAGTTTCCCTTTTCCGCGGAAATTTCTCTTGCAAAGGAAATTATCATAAGCGTATCCTATTGGATGCACCCCTTCTATCTCTTGAACATAAATGTTATCAGACTCCCGCACAGCAAAATGGGCGTGAACACCCTGCGGGAGATGCTTATAGAGTTCCACAAAACACCGAGATACACCTCCAAACTTCTGCATTTGGAATGCCTGATAATCATATAGAACCCTTACATCACCCATACCTCTTCACGATTGCCGTTCAACTTCTGGTTTGAAATCAATAAAACCATTATCTGTACCATTATACTTGAGAAATTCCGTGCCATTGTCAAAGACGGTAAACATACAAGCATCCTGACGGTCATAATAACGTACATTGGGGATATGTGTGACGACCTGAATCATGTACTTATTGGGCAGAAGCACCTTTCCTCTATATCTGAGAGACCATGTCGTTGTACCTTCTAGTATGTCTCCAATTGGAATCTCCAAATTGCATATTTTTGTTCTATTCAGGGTCATGATAATGATGCTCATGACCGTCTTCGTGTCCATCTCAAAACCCTTATTACGTTGTAGGGTCACATTCAAAGTTATATCATCACCAAACGAAAACAACCCTCTCTTCTGTTCATCCGAACCCGTAAACTCCACAGATGAAATGAACAATGGGAATTTCGATTCTTCCTGCGTGAAACGGCTTTCCGTGTTACCACCATTCACATATTCTGCCACGGTAGAACGTATATCACCTGTATATCTCACCATTCCATTCTCCAATAATACCCCTTTGTCACATAAATTTAGCATAGAGTCCATATTGTGGCTAACAAACAATACAGTTCTTCCGCCTCCTTGACTTACGTCCTTCATTTTCCCTATCGCCTTTTTCTGGAATTCGGCATCACCGACAGTCAAGACTTCATCTACCACAAGAATCTCTGGTTCCAAAAAGGCTGCAACTGCAAAACCGAGACGGACAGTCATACCAGAGGAATAACGTTTCACCGGAGTATCCAAATAGCGTTCCACTCCTGCAAAATCCACTACCTCATCTAACTTTCGAGTGATTTCCTTTTTGGTCATGCCCATGATGGAACCGTTCATGTAGATGTTTTCACGTCCGGTCATTTCGGGATGGAAACCTGTACCGACTTCAAGAAGGGAAGCTATTCGCCCTTGATAGCGGATGGAACCTGTTGAAGGAGAGGTGATGCGAGAAAGAAGTTTGAGAAGAGTCGATTTCCCCGCACCGTTCTTGCCAATGATACCGACCACATCGCCTTGCTCTACTTTGAAAGTTATATCTCGAAGCGCCCACACATAGTCGGAATGTCCCTTTTTGCTACGATCGTTCGTTTCCCCTATCCTTAAATATGGGTCTTCCTTGCGCAAGACATTCATCGTCCACCAACGATTGAGGTCATGGGACAAAGTGCCTGTACCCACACGACCTAAGCGGTACATCTTACCTACGTTATTGAATTCTATTGCTATATTACTCATATTACTGGTTTAGAATTTAGAATGACCTGGCATTTTATGCTCTTTCTTAGTCTTCGTTTTCGTCTCTACGAATAATTTTATGTTTAATCTTTACTACAGCAAAGTTCAGCTCTATTTCCGTTTCCGTCGTACGAGTACTAAGATTTTGTCCTATTACACCTGCAAGCAGGTCTCCTGTTCTCTGAAGAAGACCTTTCTGCTGCAAACCACCATCATCAACGGTCTGCAGGGCTTCCATTGTACGAGCCATCTCACGAACTTGAACAAACGTGTCAACAATCGCAAGAGTGGTACTTATTGCACGCTCTGACTTTAAGATTGTCGCCAACATATATAATCCTCGTTCCGTAAATGCTGTTGGCTGCACTTTACTAAATTTCAACTTATTAAGGTGGTCGAAATTTTCGACTACCTCTTGTTTCTCATATTTGTCAAGAACAAATATATACCCATAAGGAAACTTCTCGGGATTGTTACGTACGGCTTCATTCACACGCTTTGTCTCAATACCATACAGTTCTGCTACATCACTATCAATAAGTACTCGCTGGTTGCGAAGGACGAGAACTCGTTCTTCCACATCTTCCGAAGTAACATCAGGAAGTATCTTTTTCCTTTTTTCAATCATAATATAACTCGTGCAGAAATAAACGTCAACTTCAAATTGGGGAGTTGTGGACAACTCTGGGTTGGGAAAGGAAATTGAACAGGAAATCCTATTTTTTCATAAATATTTACTCTAAAATTTACTTGGAATTTACTTTCTGATTATTCACCCATCAAGAGCCACGCAGACTCAAATCTGTGACATCAGCGCCATCTGGAAGAGAATAAAAACACAACTTATTATTTTGGCTCACGGATTGCACGGATCACACAGATTTTCATGTTGCTGACTGCAACTGGTCACTCCATCAAGAGCCGCCCAAGGCTCCATATCCGTGGAATCTGTGATATCTGTGAGAGAATAAAAACACAACTTATTATTTTGGCTCACGGATCGCACGGATCACACAGATTTTTATGTTGCCGACTGCAACTGGTTTCCTAAAGAGCCTCGCAAGGCTCAAATCCGTGACATCTGTGAAATCTGTGAGAGAATAAACATACTTAGTAATTTTGGCTCACGGATCGCACGGATCACACAGATTTTTATGTTGCCGACTGCAACTTGTCACTCCATCAAGAGCCGCCCAAGGCTCAAATCTGTGGAATCTGTGATATCTGTGAGAGAATAAAACATACTTAGTAATTTTGGCTCACGGATTGCACGGATCACACAGATTTTTATGTTGCCGACTGCAACTTGTCACTCCATCAAGAGCCGCCCAAGGCTCCATATCCGTGAAATCTGTGAAATCTGTGAGAGAATTAAAATTTACTCCAAATTTACTTTCTACAATAGTTCGTTAAAATTTTGAATAATCACGCAGCGTCCGAGACGCCATAATATA
>SAMEA3663015__coassemble_169_pt1 | contig 41754 bp, 27 predicted proteins | sample SAMEA3663015__metabat2_low_PE_019 | metagenome-assembled genome bin SAMEA3663015 (sample SAMEA3663015) | pig gut metagenome | biome: pig gut; feature: pig-associated habitat; material: faeces | place: France | collected 2012
CTCATAAATCTACCCTTAATCGTGTATTGGATGATAGTTGCGGATTTTAGGTATATAAGAACACAGCTCAATACAAATCAGCAAACCCATCACAAGTAACGGTAATATCGGTCTGCGAAATTACAGATGCTTCAAGTCCTTATAGTCATGTTATAACACTGGAAATAGATAATCCAGAAACGTTAAAACTCGAAACGCTGACATTCTCATATCCATATTTGGCAACTTGGGTTTCAAATTCCGATGACACCACAGGTACCAATGTCAAAGAAAATCTTGATAGGACTACAGGTTTAATGGCCCTCATCAAGGGTGTCGCTGAAGCGTACAAAAACTCAACAACATACGGCTCCGTTTCTTTTGAACTTAAAAACAAATAACTTTATACATTATGAGTGAATTCTTTGGTAGTATCTACTGCTGGCTTGAAGACTTTTTCGGAATAGAGCTCGCAGAGTATCTTTGGGGAGAATCATCCCCCGAACAGTTAAGCAACATGTTTATCGGCATCGGCCTTACCATGTTGGTAATCTCTTTAGTCGTAGTAGTTTGCTACTATTACATCATCAATCACCCTCGTCTTAATAACTGGTGGGGCTGGCTCATCTTTTTAGGTGTGAATGCTGTAATTAACTTCGTTGTTGGCTGGCAATGGGTCCTGAAAGACTATTATGCAGGCCTTATGGTAAAGAAAGATGCAGCAACAGGTAAAATGGTGGACTTACCCATCTATACCGATGACATTTTAGCTTTTGGTGTCACCAACATGATTGATGCCATTATCGCTTTCATCATATTCTCATATATCATCAAATGGCGGAGCACCAACTGTTCGCGAGCTCCGTTTTAACACATAAATCTATTAAAAATGGCCAAACTATACATTTTCGGAATTGGAGGAACCGGGGCACGTGTCCTGCGATCTTTCACAATGATGATGGCGGCAGGTGTGAATATAGGAGCCGATGAAATCGTGCCTATAGTCATTGACCCCGATGCATCAAATGCAGATTTAACAAGAACTGTAGCCCTTATGAATAATTACAGGGCTATTCACTCTGCTCTTTCGTTCACTAAGGCTAATGAATCAACATTCTTTAGGAAGGAGTTGTCTCAGATACTGGTGAATTACACTCTACGAATCAATGATACTGATGATAAAACATTCCAGCAGTTTATCGACCTACCTTCCATGGACAAGGCTTCCCAGGCGATGATGAGAATGCTCTTCTCCGAAAAGAACCTTGGTTCATCTATGGATGTCGGTTTTAAGGGCAACCCCAACATTGGAAGTATTGTACTTAATCAAATAGTAGATTCCAATGATTTTCAAGACTTCGCTAATAATTTTGAATCTGGTGACAAAATTTTCATCATCAGTTCAATATTTGGTGGGACTGGGGCTAGCGGATTCCCTCTTTTGCTGAAAACTCTACGAACCGGAACAAACTTCCCCAATAACGACCTTATTAACCACGCAGAGATTGGTGCTATTACCATTCTTCCTTATTTCAAACTGAAGAATGATGATGAAAGCGAGATAGATTCTTCCACCTTTATATCAAAGACCAAATCGGCCTTGGCTTATTATGAGAATAATATCAGCAAGAACAATTCAATCGACGCTCTGTATTTTCTTGCTGATGATGTAACAAATACTTATGAAAACCATGAAGGAGGTTCGGCACAACAAAACGATGCCCACTTAGTTGAGTTTCTAGCAGCTACGGCTATTGTTGATTTCAGCAATAAGCAACACACGAATACCTCGAACAAAGAACTTGGTCTAAAGGACCTCACTGGTTCGGTCACTTTCGATTCGTTCTATGACAAGCAGAAACGTCTGCTTTATGCTCCACTCACCGAATTTATGATGATGGCAAACTGCCTGAATCACAAGTTTGATTATTATTCATCCAAAGACTTCAATGCCAATAATGATAATTTTAACGGTTTGTATGGTTCTTCGTTCATATCAGAACTACAGAACCTGACAGGGTCATTCATTGAGTGGCTTGGGGAAATGAAGAAAAACAAACGTTCGTTAGACCTCTTCAATCTTAATACAAAAGACAAGCCCTTTGAAGTCGTTACAGGTATAAAACCTAAAAGAATCGTAAGTCTCAAATCCGACTATGATTTGGTGACCGACCGTTTGAACTCCGCTATAAAAAAGTGTCATAGCAAAGAAGACAATGACAAGTTCCTTGAAATGTTCTACCTTGGCATGACAAAGTTGTTTAACGAAAAATTTAATGCATAATCACCATGTCGAAAGTATTTAGATTATACAGAGAAGGTACAACAACCTTCCAAGGTTGGACTGAGAATCCAGCTTTCCCATATAACTCAAATGCTCGGGACACCATTGAGGATCCCGATGGAGCAAGCGCTAAGAATGAAATCACGTCCATCCCTTCCCCCTTCGCAAGAATAGATCTCGTAAAGACAGCCTTTAAGGAGGTATGTCGTAGAGCATCACGTGACGTGAGAGAATTAGAGGGAAGCACCATATTCCACAAAATGGTGTCTGATTCATTGGACGTTGGCGAGATTTTCTTCAATATTGATAAGTTCAAGGATAAGATAGAAATCATAACATGGGATCCGTCCGTAATGATTGATGCCCTAAAGAATGACCAAAACGCAAGTCACTACTATGTGGCAGATGCCTTGCAGAAGTATCTGGTTTCTGATGCTCAAACATACAATTTCAACCAGCTGAAGAACATTTATTTGTTGAACTACACAAATGGCCCCGATGAATTAAACATCATTGGTTCCACTTCGCCAGCTACACTCTTCTTCAGTGGAGCCAACAGTCTTGAATATATACATGACATTTTTTTCGCGAACAACGATCGACCTTTTGATGGCGACTACGTTCCACTTTTCAAAAGAGATTTTGACTACATCAAAGCATGGTGGACACTTCGCAAAACCATACCATACTTTTCTAATCTTTTCCCCGAGATTGAGAATTATCTGAACCTGACATTCAAGGCAATTACAGATCAACTTGTTAAGAACAAGTTGAATGCAATAACACCAGCATCAGCCAAAGACTTTTCTTTGATTGATGTGCAGTCTTATCAACAAAGTAATCAGGTTGAGGTACTGGGAACGGTTTTGTTTAAGAAAAAAGCTACTGGCAATATTGAGAATGAGTTTACGATACGTCCAGAGCGTAGGGTAGAAGGAGTTAAACCACTCGTCCTCCCCGTTGAAGCAGGAAATAAATACGCTGGGCTACAATATGCAAATGGTACTTGGGGTAATACAAATAAGGCACCATACAAACCAAATGTTGCAGATATTGAACACCGCACACTTCCATATGAAGGTTCGACCTTCGCATATCTCACTATAAGTGACTTCCTCGAAGATACGATAGTAAAAGTGCCTCATACCTTGAACAAGAAGTATTTCTTTGATGGCAACATCAAGGATGTGGAGCAAATGACTTCTTTCCTTCTTCCAATTAAGCCACTCTACTTCAAGTATTTCTCTATAGAAACACTTAATTCTACCATGCCTGATGGAAAACCTGCATTTGAGATGGAGACCATTGCTGGTGGGTCTGTCAATGTTGTAATTCGAATACCTATCGTAGGCAATGGTAATATCAGCTATATTGAGTATCAACGAATCTACTACGCACAGCGTCAGTCTGACGTTTCTGAAACGCAGAACTCTGGTGGAATGACATCTTTTGACTTTACAGGCTTAGTAATGCCAAGTATGAAATTCCAAAATGAAGAAGATGCTATCTATACGATTTCTTGTGTTAGCACCTTCTCAAATCAGTTCCGTTTTGAATTCTATCGTGAAGGTGGAATCATACGCGACATTCCTGTTGATTGCCGCAACAAAGAGAAGGGCTTGTTTGACTTCAAAGCTGAGACTTACACTATCCAAAACAGCAACATCGATTTTATCAGAGTTTCTAACAAAAGTGGAGTAAGCAACGTCATTATCCCCAATTTCCTTGTTCATCAGAATTTGGAAGACTATGAATTTGCTGTAGACTTGGGAACTTCAAACACACATATTGAGTTTAAAAAGGCCGACAACAATAGTTCTGACTCTTTCAACTACAAGGATTCTGAAGCTATCTTCAGTACTTTCTTTGTACAGTCCTATCGTGAGATTCAAGGTAAGTCGATTCCTTTGGATTTGATTGACGAGAATGACTTAATGGTTCGTGACTTCATTCCCGTTGTCGTGGGGGCTGATTCAGATTTTTCCTTCCCTACTAGAACTGCATTGTCGTATGCGAAATCAACTGATTGGACTGAGAAGTTAAGAACCTTTGGCTTGATTAACTTTAATATTACCTACAACAAGAAGTTGGGCATCGCCTATAATGCCAAGCCGATGGTGAATATCAAGTGGAGCAGTAAGCCTAATGCCCAGTCTGCTATGCAAGCCTATATTAGGAACATCATGATGATTATACGTAACAAGGTTATTGCCAACAATGGTAACCTTGCTCGTACAAAGATTACATGGTTCTATCCCAACAGTATGTCACCACGACGTTTGGCGCAGTTACGTATGGCGTGGAACGATTCATATACAGAATTGTTCAATCGTGATGGTTCTACTAGAAACCTTTCGGAGTCTGTTGCTCCTATACAATTCTACTTCCGCAGGTATGCCACTGCAACAAACCTCGTTAATGTGGATATTGGTGGTGGTACTACAGACATCGCCTTCTCTTCTAACGGCAAAGTTGAATACATTACATCATTCAAGTTCGCAGCTAATTCGCTGTTCGAAGATTCGTTCTCAGACATCAACCCGAATAATGGAATTGTTGACTGGTTTAAGAATGACATTCTAGGTTTGCTTCAGTCAAAGCCGGAGTTAAATGAACTTGTCAATATCTTCAATAGTAATTTGGGACAGCCTGCAAATATGGCTTCGTTCCTGTTCTCTTTGAAAAACAACTCGGCTACTAAGAGTCTTGCTCAAAATAATATTGACTTCAACAAAATCCTTCAAAATGATACCAAGTTCAAGTTGGTGTTCATCATCTTCTACACTGCCATCATTTATCACATTGCTCAGATAATAAAAACTAAAAGTCTGAAAGCACCGCGACACATTGCTTTTAGCGGTAATGGTAGTAAGATTATAAGTATTATTTCATCTGACCCTAAGATTCTTGGCAAGTACACAAAGGTTATCTTTGAGAAGTTGCTAGGTACAGAATATGGTTCTGCCCTTGATATTCTTGGATTGGAACAAGGCTCTAATCCCAAGGAATCAACATGTAAGGGTGGATTGATTGCTGTTGAAGCATATGACAAAGAACCAGAAACACTTGTACTCCGTGATTCTTCAGGCAAGCTAGCAAGTGCAAGCGACACTTACGCATCCATCTCTGATACTCATAAGGCAGAAATTGTGAAAACAGTAAAAGACTTCTTCAAATTTGCTTTAACAGAAATTCCATCTGCATTTAATCTTGACAATAACTTCGGAGTTGATAATGTCACCGTGAAGATTGCTAAAGAAGAATGCACACATGACTTAGAAACATACCTTGAAAAAGGTATAGAACTCTCTATTAAAGAATCTGGAAATAAGGACAACCAAATCGAGGATGCTATAACATTCTATCCGATAAAAGGTGTTCTCCAGTCTCTTTCTAGCAAAATACAAGAGTATTATTTAGAAAATCCAAGCTAATGAACAAATTATTTAATCTCATAGTATGTCTTGTTGCAATTTCAATGTTATCTTCATGTGATTTCTTCAAGGACAAGGAAGCAAATAAAGATACACAGGTAAATGCAACTACAGTAGAAGGTATCTCACAAGAGGTAAAGAACAAAATAGCGGCTCAAGACACTTTAATGAACGCCCTTGTACTGAAAGTAGACACTTTGGCTCAGGCATTAACTCTGGCTAAAACAGAGAATGCCGAGCTGAAAGCTCAAGTCGAGAAATTAGAAAGCCCTAAAAGTACTTGGGGTTATATGACACTTGCATCCCTTGTTGCAGCAGTCATCGCACTTGTCCTATCTTTATTACGAAAAGGAGTCAGCAGAGAGAAAGTTGATGAAATTTTTAGCTATAATTTAGATAAGTCAAAAAGAATCGCAGAACTGAAAGTTGCTGTTAGCCATTTACAGTCTGAAATAAACAACAACAGAGTATCACAGTCTGTGAATACATCACTTCAAAATCTTGATGTGCGCCTACGCTCTGTTGAATCTTTTATTGCACGCTTGAACAGTAAGCCAAACGAGGTTTACAATATGCCAACCTCATCAGTTAGTCACCGCCAAGAACAGCCTCGTAAGCCCCAGGAACCTGAATACATCAAAAAGGGATACGCAAACATTAACAGCGGTAATATCTTTACAAAGATTTTTGATTCAGCCCAAGAAAGTTGTGTTTTCTCAATTGAGTTTAAAAGTGCTGCTAAAGGAGAATTTAACATCATTTCTTTGGACAAAATTAAATCAAGGAATATGTGGCAGGAAATCGTTGAGTATACAGGCTCAATTGAAGATGCTACATCATTTAAGGTTGAAGACTATGGCATTTGTGAAAAATATGATGATGTAACATGGCAAGTAACTAAAAAACTTAAAATTAAACTACAGAAATAAAATGTCTCTTTTAGTTCCAATTATAGTTGCGATTATTATCGCACTACAGTTTTTCTTTTTTGTAAAGAATGTACTTCGCATGAGAGAATACAAAAAAATCTTTGCAGAAGAAAAATCCTGGGGTATTGCTCACAGTCCCGAAACGAAATTTGTCTCTGGTATTTATGGGCGTGGCAACAAAGTTTTTGAATCCATCAAAGACTCAATTAACAAATACCTTGAAAACAACTCTGGTTCAGTCATTGATTTTTCTCTCTTGAAAGATGCCGTTGACCGACACTGCGATTCTGTTGAAAATGACATCAACACACTGACCCCGACACCTTTGTATTGCGGTCTTGCAGGAACTATGGCTGGTGTAATCGTAGGTCTTAGTTCCTTGCTTACCACAGGAAGTATTACCGCACTTTTGTCTTCAGGTGCTGGTAACTTCGGTACAGCTGCAAAAGGCGTAAACGACTTGCTTGCAGGTGTAGCTTGGGCAATGCTTGCCAGTATCATGGGTATCTTACTTACCACAATAGCTTCTCTTCTGTTTAAGAGGTATAAATTACAAGGAGAATCGGGTAAGAACACTTTTCTGGCATGGCTTCAAGCAAAACTACTTCCAGAGTTGCCTTCTGACACATCTGATGCACTAAATCGTCTGGTCAAGAACCTCAATAAGTTCAATAGTACCTTTGCAGAAAATACATCCTCACTACGTGGCGCATTACGAGAGGTAAACGAATCTTATCGCATCCAAGGTGACATTATCAAAGCCGTGCATGACATGGATGTGATGAAGATGGCAAAGGCTAACGTCCGAGTGCTTGAAGAACTGAAGGAATGCACAGATAAGTTAGAACAGTTCAATGAATATTTGGATGACATTCACGGCTATACAGATGCAATCCATACATTTACTACCCAATTTGAGCAAGAAGCTAACCGACTGCATGTTCTTGAAGAAATACAGCAGTACTTCATGCGCCATAAGGCAGAAATTGCCAAAGATTCTGCTGACGTAGATGTAGCTTTGAGAAACGCATTGCGTACCCTAAAGGAGACTGCCAGCCAAAACACAGGTGAACTCAACTCTACACTTGTTCAACAGGCAGAAGAGTTTAAGCGTATTATCGCCGATGAAAAAGATTCTTTTGAAAGACTGAATAGCGAGCTTCGCGCTCAATTCAGTGCTGAGCTAACCCAAATCCCAATGTTGCAAAAACAATTGTCTGAAATTGCAGGAATCCCTGCAAAATTAGACAAGCTTATAGAACGTATGGAACGCTCAAATAGTACTTTGGCTTCACAGGTGAGTGGAACAATGACACGCACAGCTAAAGAACTCACAACTGTTTCGTCAAAGGGTGAATCTTCTCCTTATACTGTTCCCCAAATAATGCCAGGTTGGATGAAGTGGACTATTGTTGTATCGGTTATCTTGATTGCCCTTGCTTGCATTTCTAATACCGTTTACAATATATGTTTTGCACCAGAAAATTCTACGACATCCGCAGCCACATGGGAAAAAACTGATGAGGCTGACTCGACTATGGTTGTCCCAATCCAAGCCGATAGTATTCAAGTGCAACCTGTTCCACAAACCCCACAGCAAGCTCCAAGCAATCAACATAGTACGCAGCATCTATAAATTCGATAAGTTAATATGGCTGAAAAGAAAGAATCCTTTTTCTGGACCAGTTACTCTGACTTGATGACGAGTCTGTTCTTCATCATGCTGACTCTTTTTGTCCTCGTCATAGTGCTTTTGCACAAGCGCATGGAGGCCACAGAAAAGCAACTTGAAGAAATAAAAAAGGTGGAAGCATCAACAAAAGAATTAGAACGCTCTAAAAACTTTGCATATAAAGCTGAATATAAGAAGTATGTTCTTGATGTTAGATGCTTCTTCAATGCAACTAAGTATCAACTAGCAGACCTGCAAGCAGATACTGCAAGCCTACATCAGGCAGGAACTGAAATTAAGGAGTTTCTTGATAGAAACGAAAGTAACCAGTACCTACTCATCATTGAAGGACAGGCTTCGCGAAACTCGCAGAACCTAACAGATGCTAACTACGATTGGAGTTTCCAACGCGCACTCACACTTATGAAGTATTGGAAAGATATTTGCCACATTGATTTTGGCGCAAATTGTGAAATTCAAATTGCTGGTAGTGGTGATGGCCGATACAACTTTGGCTACACTGGAGGCGAGGACACAGAACGTTTCAAACAGCTCGACGCAACTCTGATGCGCGAAAGAGGCACCAAAGAAGTAGACAACCAACGCTTTGTTATTCATATAATACCCAAAAACATTATTGAAGATGCTGAAAAGAAAGAAAATTAATTATAGTTCTGTCATACTATTTTTGTCCGCATTGCTTTTTACTTCATGCGCTCACAAGTCAGGACACCGTCGCGACCATGAACGCCCGGGCACTACGATTGCAGACTATCAGGATAGGAAATCTTCACGTTCTACTTCTCGAAGGAGTAAAATCGTGAACAAGCGATCTAGTGAGAAACTTGAAGGTTCACAAATTTTCGATCGCTATGGGAGCGCTGTTTTCATGGTTTTTACGAGTGACGGTTCAAATATGTTCCAAGGCTCAGGTTTCTTCATTGACAACAACGGTCTTGCTGTAAGTAACTACCATGTTTTCCAAGGTACTGGCATAGGTATGGAACAAATTAAACTAGTCGGTGATGATACTGCGTACAAAGTGGCGGAAATCATAACGAAGAACGAAGATTCTGATTTCATTCTCTTTCGTGTTGATTGCGAGAACACCAACTATATTCCAATAGCATCCGACAAACCTAAAATCGGTGAGAAGGTCTATGCGATTGGAAGCCCACGTGGTCTTGAAAACACTTTCTCTTCTGGTGAAGTTTCCCAGTGGCGTGCCGATTACCTTATGCAGATTAGCGCACTCATCGATCATGGCAGCAGTGGCGGTGCTCTCATCAATGAATATGGTGAAGTGGTGGGTATTACATCAGGCTCGTTTGCTGATGGCTCACAAGCTAACCTTAACTACGCCTGGAGCATTGATGCTGTGAAACCCTATATTAAATAGGTTTATGATAACGCGACGTGCATACATCGTACTACTGTTTTCTACAGTACTTGTCCTATCTGCTTGTGGTAGGGATAGGAGACATCGTGCATGTCATCATCTAACGACAGAAACGGAAGTCACCCTATCCTCCCCCAAAGGTCATGGAGAAGATGCGTCTTCTGCAACAGAAATATGGAGCGAAGAAGTATTTGAATTGTTGGCTCCTGCCATGCCTGGCTATGTTCCATCACAGATATTGGAGCGTCTCGGATATATCACCTCCTACAATCACGATACCAAATGCCCCAACTGGGTAGCATGGCATCTTACAAAAGAAAGAACCGATGGTCCTTTCCCGAGAAAGGGTGTACCGTACTATGATGAAGATGGTACCGCCATTGGTATAGGAGATGTAACTCCCGAAACTCAGCGCGGAGATTACTTTCTTGACCGAGAATCAGAAGAGCCGCGTCAGCTGCTTACAGATTGGCCCAACAACGAATATCGCATGACGCATGGACATATCTGTCCTGCTGCAGATAATCGTTGGAGCAAAGCAGCAATGAATCAATCTTTTCTACTTACAAACATGTGTCCGCAGGACGGAAACCTAAATGGTGGTGGATGGCAGAAGTTAGAAGATAAATGTCGCACTTGGGCGATGCAATTTGGTGGCATCTATATTGTTTCTGGTCCAATTTACTCAGGTGGAAAGGTTTCTCGCACTATCGGTGCAAGTAAGGTGGCTGTTCCAGATGCGTTCTTTAAGGTTGTGCTTTGCCTTGAAGGAACACCTAAGGCAATAGGCTTTCTTTACAAGAATGACTCTTCAAGTCAATCAATCAAAGATTGCGTTTGCTCAGTTGATAGTGTTGAAGAGTTGACAGGTTTTGACTTCTTTAACTCACTTCCTGACGATATTGAGGACGTTGTCGAATCTGATGCGAATCTGGCTAAATGGAATTAACTTGAAAATATGAAAACAGTCCTCAAACTCGTTGTTGCAATTATATTGCTATTGTGCTTGGCAGATATGCCATACGGATTCTATACGTTAGTTCGTTTCGTATCAGCGTTTACTTTCGCTTATCTATCCTACGACTATTTCAAATCTAAGAAAGAAGGCTTAGGATTTGTTTTTGCTGCTCTCGCACTATTATTCCAACCTTTCTTTAAAGTTGCCCTTGGTCGCACAATTTGGAACATCGTAGATGTAATTGTATCAGTCGGGCTTCTTTATCTCCTTATTTCAACTTTCAAGAGAAAGCGGTAATGATTTATGCACAAAGTATCTCCTTTTGTGGTTTATAAAAGTTAAAAACGTTAATTCTTTATCTTTTTCGCTCTACTCAGAATTTACCTTGCCACTTTTCTACCGTTTAAAGTGTAAATCGTTGATATAAAGCAATTTACAAATACAATATATGTAACTACTTGAGTGCTGTCCACATCACCGACTTGGCGGCTTGGTGCGGGGTGAACATAGAAGATTGGGAGGGCAATCCATTGCTTTATGCGCGCCATCTCTACCTGAACGGTGGCGAAGTGAAGGATTTGGTTGTTCCCGATGGCGTGGAAACTTTGCGCTGGGGCGTATTCCACGACTGTGAGGGTCTGCGCACAGTGACCATCCCCAAGAGCGTGAAAACCATCGGTGGTTCAGCTTTCGACTACTGTGAAAACTTGACTACTGTCAACATCGAGGGAAATGGCACCTCCATCGGCTTTTATGCTTTCGATCATTGTAGCAACTTGACCACCCTGAACATCTCTGGCAGCATCGCCTCTTTCGGCGAGTATGCATTCCAGTACTGCAACAATCTGAACAAGGTGGACATCACCGACCTCGCTGCGTGGTGCAAGACAGGCTTCAACGGTGCATACTCCAATCCGTTGGACTATGCACATCAACTTTGGGTAAATGGAACTAAAATCACAGACTTAGTCATCCCCAATGGTGTCACGGCTATCAAAGGGGGCGTTTTCTCCCATTTAACTGGTCTGAAGAGTGTGTCTATTCCGAGCAGCGTCACCTCCATCGGTGACGCCTCGTTCCAGTACTGCAGCAATCTGGAGTCGGTGTCCATCCCGAACAGCGTCACCTCCATCGGTGCCAATGCCTTCCTGAATTGCACGAGTCTGACCCAGGCAACTCTTTCTAATGGCATCAAGACCATCGGTGGCTCCGCCTTCAGCGGTTGCTCTGGTTTGACCTCACTGGCCATGCCCAACAGCATCACTTCCATTGGCACCTATGCCTTCAAGAACTGCACGAGCCTGACCGACGTGGAACTCAGCAATGGACTCACCGCCATTCCCAATTATGCTTTCACAGGGTGCAAGGCACTGACTTCCGTGGTTATCCCAGAGGGTGTGACGAGCGTTGGCGACTATGCCTTCCAGAACTGCTCGGCCATGACCTCGGTGGACATCCCCAGCACCGTCAATTGGCTTGGCTCGTATGACTTTGACGGTTGCACCGCTCTGACTGAGGTGGGCATCACCGACTTGGCTGCATGGTGCAAGATGCGCTTCGGAGCGGAGAAAGCCAGCCCGTTCTTCTATGCTAAGACCATGAAACTGAACGGCGAGCCTGTGACCGACCTCGTCTTCCCTGAAGGTATATCCACTATCGGTGCTTATGCGTTTGCCGAATACAAAGGCTTGAAGTCTGTGATGATTAGCAACGATGTCACCTCCATCGCCGAAGGCGCTTTCCAAGGTTGCACAGGACTGAAGGACGTGACCATTGGCAGCAGCATCACCTCTGTGGGTCAGTACGCTTTCCGTAACTGCACAGGTATGCAGAATCTGACCATTGGCAACAGCGTTAACAGCATTGGATCCGAAGCCTTCTACAACTGCGGTGACCTGCGTTCCATCGTAGTGGTGAAGGGCAACAGCAAATATGACTCGCGTGACAACTGCAATGCCCTCATCGAGACGGTCACCAATAAATTGCTTTTGGGCTGCCGCAACACGGTTATCCCCGAAGGCATCAAGACTATTGCACGTTATGCCTTCTGGAACTGCAACGGGCTTGACTACCTCAACATCCCCAGTAGCGTGACGAGTTTCAGTGGCGTGCAAAGCCACTATACCTCTATTTACCCTGGCGTGTTCGATGGCAGCGACTTAAAGCAAGTGGAAATTCATTGCAGCATCTCTTACACGGATCAGAGTCTTTTCCGAGAACTGAATAGTTTGGAAACCATCATCCTGGGTAGAGAGGTGGCATCCCTTGCATCTGGAACAATCAATAAATGCCAGAACGTACAGACCGTTGTATCCTACATCCAAGAACCCTTCGCTATTAGCTCTTCTACTTTCAACTTCTACAACACCTACAACACCTGCAAACTCATTGTTCCTGCCGGCACACGTGATGCCTACATCGCCAAGGGTTGGACGGAGAGCGTCTTCAAGGGTGGCGTAGTGGAGGCTGACCCCAACTCATTTGTGGTGGCTGACCAGACTGTGAACAGAGGCGCAACCGTTACAATCCCTATCGAACTGAACAATGTGACACCTGTTACGGCTTTCCAGTTTGAAGTCAACCTTCCCGAAGGCATCACTTGGTCGAGGTGTACGCTGACAGACAGAAAGGATGACCACATTATCTCTGCCAAAAAGCAGGCCACGGGAAACTACATGGTGACAGCCATTTCCTTGTCTGACGAAAGTTTCAGCGGCACAAGTGGGGCTATAGCCAAACTTGAACTCAAAGTGGACGGGCAACAGATAGCAGGTCTCTACAGATTGAACATCAAGAACATAGGACTGACCGCAGAAGACGGAAGCGAACTTCATCCTCTTGATGTGAGCAACACCTTGGCCATCAATGATTTCACCTTAGGTGATACCAATGGAGATGGCAACGTGACCATCACTGATGCTGTCATGGTGGTCAGCCATGTGCTGGGCAATGACCCCGAAGGGTTTGTCAGCAATGCTGCCGACATGAATGACAGTGGTGACATCACCATTACTGATGCCGTGGCCATTATCAAGATTGTGTTGGATGGTCAGAAAACTCATGCAGCAAAGAGAAGAACAGGGGTGATGGTGCTTGACCCGCAATAAGTTTATTATTCATTTTATAACTCAATTATTAGTATGAAAAAGAAAATCTTTTTGATGATCACCCTGTTGGTCGGCATTGTGTCAGCCCAAGCAACGAATGATGTAGTTGTGGGTGATGTGACCATTCCGCAAGGCGGAAGTGGAGTCGTTAACATTGAACTGAACAACAATGATGATGAATTTACAGCCTATCAATTTAGGTTGATACTTCCCGAAGGTCTTAACTTTGTGGCGGACAAGAAAGGGAATCCCTCTTTTGTGGCTGGCGACCGCTATGATGACCATTCCATCTCGTCCAGCACATTAGGAGTTTTTTCCTGCATCTCCACCACGCTTGCTCCCATCAGCGGCACGAGTGGGTCACTCTTGAGTGTGGATGTGACTGCAAGCGCGGATGTGGCTGTAGGAACTAAACTGAATGTGACACTTGGCGAGATAGAATGTACCACATCTGGTACGAGTCCAAAGGCCGTGAAATTTGAAGATGTAACCTTCACCGTCACCATTGGGGATCCTGCCGATACGCACGTGGTGCTTGATGAGACTTCCACCACTGCTCCTGTAGCCAGTGGTGGAGCGGTGGACATTATGGTGAAGCGCACCATCAAGGCAAATGAGTGGAGCACACTGGTGCTGCCCTTCGACATGACGGAGGCGCAGGTGAAGGAGGCTCTTGGCAGCGATGTGCAGTTGGCAGAGTTTGAAGATTATGAGGCAGAGTATGATGCAGATGACAACGTGACGGGACTGACTGTTAACTTCGTGGCAACAGACTTGTCTGAAGGTTTCTATGGCAACTATCCCTATCTGGTGAAGACCTCGAAGGACATCACGGAGTTCTTCGTGACGGCAACCATTGACCCCGACGAAGAGGGTGCCGTGGCTGAGTATGACAACGGGAAAACAGGCAAGAACCGCAAGGTGTTGGGCTCTCTCGTCGGAACTTACCATGCAGGGGATGCTGTTCCAGCTGACGGACTTTTCCTCAGTGGCAACAAGTTTTGGTATTCAACGGGTGCCACGCGAATTAAGGCTTTCCGTGCTTACTTCATGCTGAATGAGGTGCTGAGCAGTGTGGAGGCAGAGGCAAAGGTGCGCTTTATGGTTGACGAGGATGCAGCAGCCATCGAGGGCATCACTCCAGACATGGAGGATGGTGTATGGTACACACTTGATGGACGTCAACTCAATGGTAAGCCAACAGAGAAGGGCGTGTACATCGTGGATGGTAAGAAAGTTTTAATTAAGTGATAGGAGGACAAACTCATGAAAAAGACATATATGGCTCCCCAGATGGAGCAAGTGACAATGAAGGACATGTTGCCATTGTGCGCCAGTGGCGTAGGAGGTAGTGGTATACCAGGAGCACCAGGGTATGGTGGTGTGGACACTGGTGGAGGCGTTATTCCAGCAGCTAAAGAAATGCCAGACTTTGAAGACCTTGAAGGAGAACTTGGATTGAACGGGTTGCTTTGGTAATCAGCATTATTATAGAATTACGGGCACTCAGCGCGAAATAACATGCGCTGGGTGCCCGTGATATTATGCGCTGGGTGCGCGAAATATGATGCGCACGGTGCGCACGTAGTTCATCAACACCTTTCAGCGTCACTAATATACACACTTCAATGTCACTCGTATACAACATCAAACGTCACCAATATACTCAGCTCGATGTCACTAATATTCTCGCTTCTGTGTCAAGGCTATACTCGCTCGTGTTTAAGAGGTATTCTCACTTCTGCTTAAGGGGCATTCTCAATCCTGTGTAAGGGCTATCCTGATGAAGAATGAAAAAATGAGGAAATGAAAGAATGAAAAAGTTCGCTGAAGGCGGATCAGGGGACGGTTCTTTGATCTGTTCCCCAAAGATGCTCTATACATAATGGTAAAAACAAAGCAAGCGGCACACCACAATGGGTATGCCGCTTGCTTTTTATAGGTTCTTTCCGGTATGTGAAGTTACGATTAAGAGAATGAAAATACAAACATGGTTGGATTTAAGTCTCGCAACTCACGAAAACATCATTTTCTTTTACTAATGCTTTGTTTCATCTTCAGGATGCGACGGACGCTTTCGTCGATACGTTGTTCGGTTATCGTGCCGTTCTCCACAGCCTCGACCACAGCATCGAAAGCCTCAGTGAATACCTGTGGGCCGAGCACGATGTCAACACCTGCCTTGATGCAGCCGACAGCCGCTTCTGCACTGCTGTATTGCTGAGTGATGGCGCCCATCTCCATTCCGTCGCTGATAATGATGTTCTGATAGCCGAGTTCGCGGCGCAATTTGTCTTGCAAGATGACCGACGACATTGTTGAAGGAATGTCGGAACCTGTCACATTGGGGGCTGAGATGTGTGCCGTCATGATAAGTTGGCAACCCCACTGGATGCCAGCCTTGAAGGTTACCATCTCGCATGTGAGCATCTCACTCCAGGTCTTCTGCGAACTGGCATAGCCATAGTGCGTATCGGCCTTCGTGTCGCCGTGGCCTGGGAAGTGTTTGATGCAGCCCGTCACACCGGCATCCTTTAGTCCCTGCAAGTAGTTGATCACCATCGGGGCTGCCACCTGGGGATCATCGCTGAAGGCACGGGCACCGATGACGATGTTCTCAGGATTCGTGTTCACGTCGGCCACAGGGGCAAAGTCGATGTCGAATCCGTAGCGATGTAGATAAGTTCCGATGGTGTTGCCACACTCGTAGGCATTCTGTGGGTCGCCAGTGGCACCGATGGCTCCCATCGACTCATAAGTTTTCACACTGAAGTTGCTGTTGCGACCAATGCGGGCCACCCTGCCACCTTCCTCATCGATGCAGAGCAGGGGAGAGCCTTTCAGTGCCCTTATCTCAGGAATGAACTTCGCCAGTTGCGTCTCGTCCTCAATGTTGTGGGCATAGAGGATGATGCCGCCAACGGGGTATTTTTCGTTTACATTCCGCATGGTAGCATTCACAGCTTGCAACTTGATTGCTGTGATGTCGTCGCTACTGCTGTCAATACCGTTGGGTTGGTTGAAGTGGATGGTTGTGTCGAGGCACTCTGGACGCACATAAAACATCTGTCCCACTTTTTCGCGCAGGGTCATCTCCTGAAGTTGCAATTCTATTGCATCTGGAGGAGTCACAATAGGTTCTTCTTCATCAGAACACGACGTAAAGACTGAAAGGCCGCAAGAAGTCAGGATGGCGGTCATCATCCAAAGTTTCATTTGTTTCATTGTCTGCAGTTATCGTTATGGTACCTAAAGTCTTTCGGGGTTCAGAACTCGCTCCATGCCTTGATTTCAATATCATCAAGGCTCTTCGTGCAGAAGGCGTTGATGAAGGCGGAAGCAAGGCGGGAGTTGGTGATGAGAGGAATGTTGAGGTCGATGGCTGCACGGCGAATCTTGTAGCCGTTGGTGAGTTCGCCCACCGAGAGGTTCTTGGGCACGTTGACCACCATGTCGATGTCGTGGCTGTGGAGCAGGTCGAGTGCCTGTGGCTGCAGTCCTTCCTCACTGGGCCAATGGACGAGGGTGTTGGCGATGCCGTTTTCTGCCAGATAGCGCGATGTACCGCCTGTGGCATAGAGTTGATAGCCATGTTCAATGAGTTGCTGGGCTGCACGGAGCATGTCGGCTTTTTGCTTGCCTGGACCTGTTGAGAGGAGGATTCCTTTCTTCGGAATGCGATGCCCCACGGAGAGCATAGCGCAGAGGAGGGCAGAGGCGGTGTCATCGCCGATGCAACCCACTTCTCCCGTCGATGCCATATCGACGCCAAGTACAGGGTCTGCCTTCTGCAAACGGTTAAACGAGAACTGCGATGCCTTGATACCCACATAGTCGAGGTCGAAAAGATTCTTTTCTGGACGTTCAAATGGCAAGCCCAGCATAATCTTTGTCGCCAATTCAATGAGGTTGAGTTTGAGCACCTTGCTGACAAATGGGAACGAACGTGAGGCACGAAGGTTACACTCGATGACACGCAGATGGTTCTGTTCGGCAAGGAACTGGATGTTGAATGGTCCTGAGATGTTAAGTTCCTTTGCTATCTTCTTGGAGGCTTTCTTGATTTGGCGGACGGTCTCCACATAAATCTTCTGGGGTGGGAACTGGATGGTGGCATCGCCTGAGTGAACACCGGCAAACTCGATGTGCTCGCTGATGGCATAGGCTATGATTTCACCGTCTTTTGCCACAGCATCCATCTCAATCTCCTTGTTGTTTTCGTGGAACTTGCTCACCACCACAGGGTGCTTCTTGCTGATGTTGGCAGCCAATTGGAGGAAACGTTCCAACTCTTCTTGGTTGGAACAGACGTTCATGGCTGCACCGCTGAGCACGTAAGACGGACGCACCAAAACTGGGAAACCGACTTTCTCAATGAAGGTGTTGATGTCGTCCATCGAGGTGAGGGCTGCCCATGCTGGCTGATCCACACCGATGCGGTCGCACATGGCGGAGAACTTGTCGCGGTCTTCGGCATTGTCAATGCTTTTGGCAGAAGTGCCGAGAATGGGGACACGTTCGCTGTCGAGACGCATGGCAAGGTTGTTGGGGATTTGTCCACCTGTGGAAACAATCACGCCATGAGGGTTCTCCAGTTCGATGATGTCCATCACACGCTCGAAGGTGAGTTCGTCAAAGTAGAGGCGGTCGCACATGTCGTAGTCGGTGGAGACTGTCTCAGGGTTGTAGTTAATCATCACCGAACGGTAGCCATTCTTCCTGATAGTGTTAAGTGCCTGAACACCACACCAGTCAAACTCTACACTTGAACCAATGCGATAGGCTCCTGAACCGAGGACGATGATGGAGCGGCGGTCGTTTTCGTAGATGATGTCGTGGGCTGCTTTCCCCTGTGCAGCGATGGCGTCGCAGCATACGGAACCGCAACCTTGGTAGGTAAGATAGAGGTAGTTCGTCTGTGCAGGGTACTCGGCAGCGAGGGTGTCGATTTGTTTGACGACAGGGAGAATGCCCATTTGCTTGCGCAGTTCACGCACCAGTTTGATCGCGATTTCTGGGTCGATGAGGGCTTCGAGACCTACGGCACGGGAGATTTGGAAATCCGTGAAACCCTGCACCTTGGCACGAAGCATCAGGTCTTTGCGCACATTTTGGATGGCTCCTTTCTGCTGCAATTCCACATAGGTGTTGCGGATGTTCTGCAACTTGTAGAGGAACCACTTGTCTATCTTTGTGAGGTCGTGAATCTGCTCGACCGTGTAGCCGAGATGAAGGGCTTTCTCCACCACGAGCACACGCTTGTCGGTGGGGGCTTTGAGGGCGGCATCGACATCATCAATCTCCAGTTCGTGATTGCCGACAAAGCCGTGCAGACCTTGCCCAATCATGCGGAGACCTTTCTGGATGGCCTCTTCGAAAGTGCGTCCAATTGCCATCACTTCGCCCACCGACTTCATGGAAGAACCTAACTCTCGGTCAACACCACGGAACTTGCCGAGGTCCCAGCGGGGTATCTTGCACACCACATAGTCGAGGGCTGGCTCGAAGAAGGCGGAGGTGGTCTTGGTGACAGAGTTCTTCAGGTCGAAGAGTCCGTAGCCGAGACCGAGTTTGGCTGCAACAAAGGCGAGCGGATAGCCCGTGGCTTTCGATGCCAAAGCGGAGGAACGCGAAAGACGGGCATTCACCTCAATGACACGGTAATCCTCGCTTTCGGGGTCGAAAGCATACTGCACGTTGCACTCGCCGACGATGCCGATGTGGCGGATAATCTTGATGGCGAGGGCACGGAGTTTATGGTATTCGCTGTTGGTGAGTGTCTGTGATGGAGCGATGACGATGCTCTCACCCGTATGGATGCCGAGGGGATCGAAATTCTCCATGTTGCAGACGGTGATGCAGTTGTCAAAGCGGTCGCGCACCACCTCGTACTCAATCTCTTTCCAACCCTTCAGCGATTTTTCGACGAGCACTTGGGGAGAGAACGAGAAGGCTTTCTCTGCCAACTTGTTCAGTTCCTCTTCATTGTCGCAGAAGCCGGAGCCGAGACCGCCCAATGCGTAGGCAGCACGGATGATGACGGGATAGCCAAGGTCTGCAGCTGCTTGGCGAGCCTCTTCGATGGTTTCGCAAGCGTGGCTTTTGATGGTTTTCACGTCAATCTCGTCCAGTTTCTTCACGAAGAGTTCACGGTCTTCGGTGTCGATGATGGCTTGAACAGGAGTGCCAAGCACACGCACGTTGTATTTCTCAAGGATGTGCTGCTGATAGAGTTCCACGCCGCAGTTGAGGGCGGTTTGTCCACCGAACGCCAATAGGATGCCTTGTGGCCGTTCCTTCTGAATCACTTTCTCTACGAAGAAGGGGGTGACGGGCAGAAAGTAAATCTTGTCGGCCACACCTTCGGACGTCTGCACTGTGGCGATATTGGGGTTGATGAGTACGGTCTCGATGCCCTCTTCCTTCAGGGCTTTCAGGGCTTGGCTGCCAGAGTAGTCGAACTCGCCTGCCTCACCAATCTTTAAGGCTCCAGAGCCTAAAAGAAGAACTTTTTGAATGCTTTTATCTATCATCGTCTTGAAGTCTTAAAGGAGTTTGACAAAATCATCGAACAGGAATTCCGTATCGACAGGACCGCTGGCGGCTTCGGGGTGAAACTGTGCTGAGAACCACGGGAAGTGCTTGTGGCGGATGCCTTCGTTGGAGCCGTCGTTCATGTTGATGAAGAGGGGTTCCCAATCCGATGGTAGGGTAGTGCTGTCAACGGCATAACCATGATTCTGCGATGTGATGAAGCAGCGGTTGGTGCCCACTTGTTGCACGGGTTGGTTGTGCGAACGATGCCCGTATTTCAGTTTGTAGATGGTGGCACCAGCCGCCTTTGCCAGCAGTTGGTTTCCCATGCAGATACCCATGCAGGGACGTACATTTCCTTTTTCCTTTTCAGTGTTGAGGAATTTTTTTATGTTCTCTACTGCATCTATTGCGGTGTCGGGGTCGCCTGGACCATTGGCAAGAAAAAGACCATCAAAATCGAGCGCGTTGAAATCGTAGTTCCATGGAACTCTAATCACTTCAACGCCACGACGAAGGAGGCAACGGATGATGTTGTTTTTTACGCCGCAATCGACGAGAACAACTTTTTTGCCTTTCCCTTCACTATAATGAATCACTTCCTTGCAGGAGACCTTGGCGATGTAGTTCACTCCTTCATATTGTGCTGAAGGAATATTGTCGGGTTCGTCATCGAAGAGGATCTTTCCCATCATGACACCATGCTCGCGCAATACTTTGGTGAGTTGGCGAGTGTCGATGCCTGTAATGCCTGGCACATTTTCACGTTTCAGCCAATCGGCGAGGCTCTCTTTGGCGTTCCAGTGCGAATAGTCTGTGCTATAGTCGCTTACGATGATGGCTTCGGCATGAATCTTTTCACTTTCCATAAAGGTTGCGATGCCATTCTCTTCAATGCTGAATGGGGGAACACCATAGTTTCCGACCAGAGGGTAGGTGAGTACCATCATCTGACCAGCATAAGAGGGGTCGGTCAAGCTTTCCGGATAGCCCATCATGGCTGTGTTGAAGACCACCTCGCCTGCCACAGGTTTTTCGTAGCCGAATGATTTCCCGTGGAAAGCAGTGCCGTCTTCTAAAAGAAGTGTTACGTTTCTCATTTATGTGTTTGTTTTTTTATTCCACTGTAACTGATTTTGCCAAATTGCGTGGTTGATCTACATCTTTACCTTTTGCGATGGCTATGTAATAAGCAAGCATTTGGAGAGGAATGGATGCCAAGAGTGGTTCAAGGCATTCTTCTGTATGTGGCAACTCAATGACTGCATCTGCCATCTTGCAGATAGTTTCGTCACCCTCACTCACAATGGCAATGACACGTGCCTTGCGTGCTTTGATTTCCTGAATGTTGCTGACCACTTTCTCGTAGAGCACGTTCTTGGTGGCTACGACGACTACGGGCATCTCGTCATCGATGAGTGCAATAGGACCATGCTTCATCTCGGCGGCAGGATAGCCTTCGGCATGAATGTAGGAGATTTCTTTCAGTTTTAGTGCACCTTCCAATGCTACGGGATAGTTGTAGCCACGACCGAGGTAGAGGAAGTTATGGGCATAGGTGAAGATGCGGCTAATGTCTTTGATGGCGTCGCCTTGTTTGAGCAGTTGCTCCATCTTTTCCGGAATAGCATTCAAGGCGGTCAAGACTTTCGTGTAACGCATGTTGTCAATTGTGCCTCTCTCCTTACCTAATGCCAATGCCAGCATGGTGAGCACAGTTACTTGACCCGTGAAAGCCTTGGTGGATGCCACACCGATTTCGGGACCCACGTGAATGTATGAACCTGTGTTGGTGGCACGTGGAATGCTGGAACCAATAGCATTACAGATGCCATAGATGAAAGCACCTTTCGATTTTGCCAGTTCAATGGCAGCCAAGGTGTCTGCTGTTTCGCCCGACTGACTGATGGCGATGACTACGTCTTGCTCGTTGATGACTGGTTTGCTATACCTGAATTCACTGGCATATTCCACTTCGACAGGAATCTGGCAGAAGTCTTCGATGAGTTGTTTGCCAATCAATCCGGCATGCCATGAAGTACCACATGCCACAATGATGATGCGCCGAGGGTTGAGAAGGTACCTGCGGTTGTCGATGATGGCTGAAAGAACCACATTGTTTGCTTCCACATTCACGCGTCCCCTCATGCAGTCTTTCAGACAATCGGGCTGTTCGAAGATTTCCTTCAGCATGAAGTGGGGAAAACCACCTTTCTCAATCTGTGCCAGGTTAAGGTCAACCTTTGTCACTTCATGTTCCATCTTCTCATTGTTGAAATCTACGACCTCCACATCTTTCCCACGACGGATCACGGCAATGTCCTTGTCGTCGAGATAGATGACCTTATCTGTGTATTCAATGATAGGGCTGGCGTCGGAACCGAGGAAGAACTCTTCTTCACCGATGCCTACGACCAAAGGACTGCTCTTTCGAGCGGCAATGATTTGGTCGGGATCGTTCTTGTCGAGGATGGCAATGGCGTATGCACCAATGACGGAACGAAGGGCAATGCGTACGGCTGTAAGCAAATCTACATTCTTCTTTGTGCGTACATATTCTATCAGTTGCACCAACACTTCGGTGTCGGTATTGCTTTTGAATTCTATGCCATTTTCTTGAAGTTGCTTTTTCAGAACGGCATAGTTCTCAATGATACCATTGTGAATGATGGCAAGATTGCCTGTAAAAGAAATGTGTGGGTGTGCATTGGTGGAATTGGGCTCACCATGAGTCGCCCAACGTGTATGGGCAATGCCGACGGTTCCGCTAATGTCTTTGTCAGAGGCATAGGCTTCCAAGTCAGCCACCTTGCCTTTGGTCTTATAGATTCTTAAATCTCCATTCTCTGTCAGAAGAGCCACTCCTGCACTGTCGTAACCTCTGTATTCCAATCGCTTAAGTCCCTTGATTAAGACGGGGTAGGCACTACGTTTGCCTAAATATCCAACAATTCCGCACATAATACCATTTCATTTTGTTTGTGCAAAGGTACGGAATAAATCTCTTTTTATCATTATTTTTGTCGGATTTTTTTATATTTGATAGCAAAAACAGGTTTTGTGTGACGAAATGTCACGAAATGGGTGCTTTTGTGGACACTTCTATGAAAAGTAAGGTTTTGTTTATTGATGCCTTAAATAAAAAACCACCGTATGTGGATTTGTACATACGGTGGTGTAAACAGGTCGGGAAAAAGGAGTATTAAATAATCCGTTTTCTTCTTACTTGATTGTACTTTTCTTGCTTTTTATCTGATGATGAACTTGCAACTGTTCTCGCTGCCGTTCGCTCCTTTCACGTGAGCAATGTAAACACCTGCTGGGAGGTCACTGATGGATACTGTAGCGTTACCATTGTCGAGATTGACAACCTGGTGCTTTTGCTGCAGACCAGCAATAGAGTAGATGTCAAGTTGTATGGTTGATGCTTCTCCCTGGATGATGAGTTGTGTACCAGCGAAACGGATGCTGATTCTGTTGTCTTTTGCCAAAACAGCCGCAATATCATCAGGTTCTTCAATAATTACACCGTTATCCGTCCCGATAAATTTGTCGTAGGAGTGGAGAGCGTTGTTCTGACCAATAGTTGGATGGTTCATGATATAGAAGCTGTTGCCGCCATCAGGGTAGCGTCCCACGGTCTGGTCACCCTTATGTGCCTGGTATACGAGGTGGTCTGCAAAGTGCTTGAAAGATGGATGCTTCTCAAAATACTCTTGATTATTAGCAATGAACTCGTCAGACCATGTGATGATGACCTCTTGCTCAACGCCCTCATCGTTGTTGAGTTTGAACGATGCGTGGAGGTTTGAGAAGTAGATGCCTTCACGAACCACACCGAGTGGGGTGTTGGTGTAGATGAGATCCTGCGAATCGAGTTTGTCAGCCCAGATAATGAGTTTTCCACCAGGTTTGATAAAAGTTTGGATTTCAGGGTTACCTGTAGGAATCTGATACTTTTGAGGTTTTTTAGGATCGTCGCTCACGTAGAGACCAGCCACATTGAGAGTCATGTCGGTTGGGTTGTACAGTTCAATCCAATCGTTCTTTTTGTATTGTTCGTTCACGTAGATTGTATTGCTGGCACTCACTTCGTTGATACGGATCGGGGTAAAAGGTGAATTCTCGCGATTAGCGATGATTTCCTCGTCTTCAATGGGCTCGAAGCAAGCAGTGATGTTAGTGTGGGTCTTTGTTGTGATGACACTTGCCAAATCGAGTTTTGGAGTAAGTTTCTCGCTGGTTGTCCTTCCTGCTACAATCTTCCATCCTTTGAAGGCATAGCCTGCAGGGGCATCAGCTTTGATCACGGCTGGTGCAAATACGGTGCCTTCGAGTTTACCCGTAGGAATCCTTACATCGTTTAGTGTCAGCACAGCCTTGTCAAGATTGCTCTGGATAGTGACATCATAACTCTCCTGGAGGCCGAAGAAATCTTTCAACGCATTGATACGAACCCTGCGCTTTGATTTGTTCGTAATATCATCAAGCAATGCGGCCCCTGAGATGTCGTTGCCAGCAAGGTTGTGTATGCCTTGTGCAGTCCATGGGTTTTTACCGTCCAATGCCAACGCTGCCTCGTTGAAGTCAGCCATGCTATGGATGATTTCTGATGAGCGGTCTGCATCGAACACACTACCTGCCACAATACAGTAGGTGTCGATGAACTGTTTCTTGAATGCTGGGCGAGTGAGCAAATTGGAAAGGAGGTCTGTGAGGGACTTATTGTTGAAGCCTCCCCAGCCCCAGCCCCAGTCTCCCCAGCCCCAGCCTCCATTTTGGCTGCCTTTGTTGGCGTTGAATCGGCTGAGCAGGTCGGTACGTTTGAAGGCTTCATCGACATCAAAGAATATGAAATGGAATTTGCCATTGTTACGGTCGCGGAAACCTTTGGTGTTATTGCCGTTTGTAATCCAGTCTTCCGAACCTACGTAGCATTCGGTGGCGAAATAGTTGCACACCTCATCTATATCGCAGAGTTCACAGATTTGTTTCCATATATTATCATTTGTGGGATTGGATGAGAGGTCATTGCAGAGGGTGGTCCATTTCACAAACGCTTCATCGTCACCTGCTTTTTGGACATAATTGCCGCCACCAGCATATTCAAATTGGTCAACCTCATCATTGTCGGTGCCGTAGTTGCTGTATGCAAAGTTCTTATTGTTGGTCTCGCGGAGGTTGAACATGAACTGATACTTGCCATTGATGAACACGTGGGATGGCTGGTAGGCTTGGCAATCAAGATAGAAACCGCTGCTTGAGATAATTCTCTGAATGGCAGCATCAACGATGCGGCAATCGCAATCATTGCCACCATTACGGACAATGATAGCCTTATTCTTGATATAGGGTTTTTGGGAGAAGATGGGGTAGTCGAAGAAATTCTGGCCATAAACCTTTCCTGCTTTCAGTTTGAAAGATGGCGCAGGCGGGAAGTGGCGGCTCCATCCACCACTTACCTCAAAGTCAACCTCTTGGTTAATAGCCACACAGTATTCTTCATTTTCATTTGGCACAATGTATTCGAAATTGACAGGACGTTCCCAACCGCGGTTCTTGTTGCTTGTTCCATTTGAGCCATGAACAAACTTATAGCCGCCAGAGTCGCTCGTACCGTTCTTGCCATCTACATAGCAACCTATCTTGTCATCATAGAGATTGTCGGGATTGGTGACAATCGACACAATTGGGAGATAATAGTTGCTATTATTATATATATAAGTATGTGTGGCCACATCACTGGGTAGATATCCTTCTTTGAAAAAACGGAAACGGTAAACGTAATTTTTCTGATCACCGATGTGGAACACACCGTCATCGCTGGTGAAACCGTTGTCAAGATTGGGTGTTGTACCATCAGTCGTATAGCGGAGTGTTGTTCCTTCTGGAATGTTGATATGGATGTCAAAATCTGTCTTGTAAACTGTGCCTGCACGATCCACTTTAGGAAGTGCTAATTGCTCTTCAGCAAATATGCTACCAGTGTTTGACTTACCTTGAGTTGGGGTATAAGTGTAGCCCCATTCATCACCTCCGTCGGTTTTACGGGCATAACTGGTGCGTGCAATTGCTTGTGGGCACTCCTGAGTGATGAGCAGGTTGCCGTTCCTGTCAGATATATAGAGTATGTCGCCTTCGGAATCAATCTTGAAGTCAATCTGATTTTTCGCTTTGTCGCTATATTCATTTCCTGTGGAATAGTGGTCAAACCACAAGGTTTTGAATCCGTTTGCCGGAACAGATCCGTTCCCTGAAGGGATGGCAACCATTTTCAGATTGTCTTTATCCCAACTGATGTACAATCCATTCAGGCTGATGGGTGAGTTAGTGGGGTTGTACAATTCAATCCATCCACCATAGTTATAGGATGGATCAATCATCATGTCGATGTTTCTCGCCATGATTTCATTCACCAATAGTTTTGATGCGGTACTTTGTGCTTTGGCAAATTGGAAGCATGACAACATAGTCAATGCCACCAAAGTCATTTTTTTCTTCATTTGATTTGATTAATAAAATTCCCTCTTTTTGATGTGCAAACAGGGGAAGAAGTTTAGTTTTCGATTGTTATTTTACCCTTTTCAAGCACAAAGTTATATGTTTTTTTGTGAACAGCGTATGTGAATTCTCCTTTTTTCAAAAAAAATCGTTAGAAAAGAATTGTAATGAATGAAAAAGGAGGGGTGTGTTGACACGGACATTCCCGATTTGTCATTATGAAACAGAACAACAAAACAGAATGATGGCTATCTCTTAATAATCTATCTTAAAAAGTGCAAACAGAACGCTTGTTTTTGTGCTCTCTGTATTGGACATAATAAAAAGGGCTACCCCGTTTCTCACGAAAAGGAATAGCCACAACACAAACACAAAATAAAACACGACAAACGATTCTGGTACACGACCAGAACGTTGTTCTGGCACACATCAGAAGAGTGTTTGGTTCTCCTAACGCGTTATGCTCTTATTGTACACCTTCAGCACGAAGTTTCTCTTGCCATTTCCATGCAGAGCGAAGGATGTCGTCGAGTGGGGTGTCAGCACTCCAGCCGAGCACCTTGTTGGCTTTGTCCACATTACCCCAAATGGCTTCAATGTCACCTTCACGACGTGGTGCATATTCCCAAGGCAGTTTTACGCCTGTCGCTCTTTCAAAGCCTTCAACAATCTCAAGAGTGGAATAACCATGTCCTGTGCCGATGTTGAACACCTCAATGGGGTCTGTGTCTTGTTCGAGAACTCGCTGCATAGCCTTTACATGTGCTTTGGCCAAATCAACCACATAAATGTAATCTCGGATACAAGTGTGGTCTGGGGTGTCATAGTCATTTCCGAACACTTTCAGCTGTTTGCGGATACCGATGGCTGTCTGGGTGACAAATGGGATGAGGTTCATCGGCACTCCGTTAGGCAATTCTCCAATCAGTGCAGAAGGGTGGGCGCCAATCGGGTTGAAGTAACGGAGGATGACAGACTTGATGGGTGCACCCGAATGGATGTAGTCTTGAATGATTTCCTCGTTAATTTGCTTCGTGTTGCCATAAGGTGACAATGCTTTTTGAATAGGCGCCTGTTCTGTGACTGGCAGATTCTCCTTGGTAGGCTGACCATACACAGTACATGAAGAGGAGAATATGATGCCCTTGCTGCCATACTTGGTCATGAGTTCTAGAACATTCATGAGTGAGTTGAGATTGTTGCGGTAGTAGAGCAGGGGCTTTTCAACCGATTCCCCGACGGCTTTTGATGCTGCAAAGTGGATGCACCCCTTGATGCTATATTTTTTGAATACGGCTTCTGTTGCTGCGAAGTCATTAAGGTCTATCTTTTCAAATGCAGGACGAATGCCTGTGATTTTTTCGATGCCATCAATAACAGAGGCGTTTGAGTTTGATAAGTTGTCGATAATGACCACATCGTAACCCGCTTGCTGGAGTTCTACTGTGGTATGTGAGCCTATGAATCCGGTTCCACCAGTCACAAGGATTGTTTCTTTCATGTATGTGCAGTTTAATGTTTAATAATTGGTTTTATTCATATAAAATGAATGAAGAAGAGTGAATCGTTTTTGTTTTATGTTTGGTTTTGCAAATATAGAACAAAATATTCATTCTTCTTCATTCAAATTTCAATTATTTTCGCGAGGAGTCCACTTTTGGCAATAAAAAACCTTTTTTTCTTACTTTATGACGAATTTGACATGGCACTCATTGCCATCTTCGGTTGTTGCCTTAACAATGTAGATGCCTTTGGGGAGTCCAGCCACATTGAAGGTCACGAAGCGGTTTCCGACATTGCCGAACGGTGTTGCCCCCATTTTTATGCCAGACATATTGTAGATGTTAGCAGTCCGAATGGGAGATTCCTCACTCTTGACATTGACGACTCCATCCACATAGGCGATGGTGATGCCTCCTTCTTTTGTGTAGGAGCGGATGGCGTCAGGCTCTGGTGTCGGATCAACTGGCTTAATGAATAGTTCGTCATAAGAGCCAATCTGATTCGCCTTGGCGATGGTGGGCACATTCATCACGTAGGTGTCATTTGCTCCATCAGGATAGCGACCGAAAGTCTGAGTGCCAAGGTGTTGCCCGTAGGTCAGCACATCAGAGTAGTCCTTCGTGGTGATGACAATTTCTCCACCCTCAGAAGCCAACTTGAAGGATGTGTGGATGTCAGCACCGATGTTGTCAAGTTTGTCACACCAGATGACCTTGTATCCATGTGCAGGGATGACGGTGTTGATGTTCACGTCATCGGAAGGAACCTGATACTTCTCTGGCTTCGTGGTGTTGTCTGAGATGTACATGCCCTTGATGTCAATAGGCTCGTCAGTGGTGTTGTACAGCTCAATCCAGTCATTTTTCTTGAAGTAATCATTGACATAGATGGAGTTGGCGGCGCTGACCTCATTCACGCGGACAGGAGTGATGCCCTCCGCCAGCATTTCCGACTTGGGCAATGGCTCAAACACCGCTTCGATATTCTGTGTACCAGACGATGGTAGCGTGTATTCCTCCTTTGTGGAGAGATATTCATCTGTCGTGTTTTGCACAATGGTAGAGAGAGAAGCGTCCCAAAGGATGTCACTCGATGTCGTGCTGTTGTTGTGCACCTCCACGGCAATCACATTCTTCCCCTTTTTGAAGAGCGACCCTTTCAGAGTCATTTGACCCGTATCAGGATTGTTGTGTGCATGCGTGGTTGCCACATCATTATATAATATAGTGCCCGAAGGCATGTTGTAACGCCCGGCTTCCACACCATTGACATAGACAATCATGCCGTCATCAATCACATAGTCCAAGATGAACTCATCGGTAGCGGATGGGCTGGTTGCAAGATTGAATGATTTGCGTATATAGTACGTGGTCAGATAACTCTCCGTTTTCGTCTTGAGTCCAGAGTGCCAATTGTTTTCGTCATAGCCGATGCGGGCAGCACCACTATTCCATTGAGTGTCGTTGTATGTTGACGACTTCCAATTTGTGCCATCCAGCGAGCCTTTGTCGTAATACTTCCAATTTTCGCCAGTGGTGAAGACGCTCTTTGTTTGGGTCGTTCCAGTGCTCTTCCATCCTTTGAACAGATAGCCGGCTGGAGCCTGAGCCTTCAGGGTGACAGGACTGAACAGATAACCGTCAAATTCAGAGTATGGCACTGCTATGTTATTCACCATCACTCGCGCTCCTTCCACATTGGCAGAGAATTTCACCTTCTGACGTTCCACACCCTGCAGTTGCATGTAGTTGCAATTTTGCAAAGCCTGTGTCGCACTGTTGTTGCGCGATCCTAATTTGTTCATCACATCGTTGGCAGTGCTCCAAGGATTCACAAACCCACCTGTGGCGAGATAAGAAGCCGCCTCATTCACAATCTCTTCCACCTTATACTGCTGAAACACAGAACCACCCAATAGACAGAAAGCATCGATGAATTTCTTTCTGAAAGTGTCGTTCGCCAGCAGGTTCTTGAACAGTGTCACCAACTCTATTTGCCCGCTAAGGCGCTTGCCCTCAATGCTCTCGTCCTTTGAATAGTCATATCCGTGCAAGGTGTCAAAATTGTAGTGCTCCTTGTTGAAGAAGGTGTTGAATATATCACCAGCGCCCACACTGAAAGCTCCGTCAAGGTCGAAGAGTACAAAGTGGAACTTCCCGTCATTCCTGTCGCGGAACCCCTTTGCATTGTTCTGAGGCCAGTCCCAGTTGCCGATATGGAGTTCCACAGCCATGTAGTTGATGAATTCATCAACGTCTAGCAATTGGGCAATTTCCTCATACGTCTTGTCATCGGCAGCATTCTCACACAGCTTCATCAACCTGTCGAAACTCTCTTTCGTGCCTTCCATCTGCACATAGCCCGAGTCGGGGCAGATTTCAAACTGATCCATTTCGTCCGTGTCGATGCCATAGTTGGCATAGGCATGATGCTTGTTGTTAGGTTCACGCATGTTCAGCACGGCATAGTGGCTGCCATTGATGAACACATGCACTGGTTGCCATGCCTGGTAATCTACATAGAGGCCGCTTCGCGACACCACCTGCTGAATGGCAACATCCCTGATGCGGCAACTTCCGTCATTACCACCATTGCGAATCTGTAAAGTCTTATTCTTGATGTAAGGCTTCTTCTCAAAGAGTTGTGCTTGGAAGAAATTGTTCATGTCGTAAGCCTTGGAAGCCTTCAGTTTGAATGATTTCGGATTGGAGGCACGAGTCCAGCCACCACACACAGAGAGGTCACACTCCTGAGACACGAGGCATTCATTCTGTTCCGTGATGTACTCAAATGAGACTGGACGGTCCCAGTCCATGTTCCAGTTGCAGTTGCTCGTTTGTCCATGGCCCGGACGTCCATGAGGACCCCTCTGGAACACGCCATATTCCGTCGAATAGATGTTGTCATCCTGAGTCACCACCGAGACGATAGGGAAGGGATAATCCTTATCCTCATAGATGTAGGAACGAGTCACCACAGGCGACGGCAAATACCCCTCTTGGAACAAGCGGAACCGATAGCACACATTGTTAGTCACCCTGAAAAGACCCGTTTTCGAAGTCTCTCCATTCTCAAGGGTAGGAGTCGAACCATCTGTCGTGTATCTCAATGTAGCCCCCTGGGGAATGTTCACGCTCACCTGCAGGGAGGCGCTGAAACGCCGCCCGTCCCTATCCACTGACGGAGCCGCCAACTGCTGCGTGGCAAACCCGCCGTTCACCTGATTCGAAGCCCCCGGCGAAGGTCTTCCCGTCACACCCCATTCAGCGCCGCCATCCGTTTTGCGGGCATAAGAAGTTCGTGAGATGGCTTCAGGATACTCCTGCTGAGCAATGATGTTAGTGCCATCAGAGATGATGATGATGCCACCATCACAATCCAATTTGTCATCAATCTGGCGGAATGAAGGCATCGTCCATTCCTCATGATGGTCAAAATTGAGCAAAGCATATCCATGCGCAGGAATAGCGCCGTAAGTGTTCAGCAGCTGATTCTTTTTCAGGTTGTTCGGGTCGTCCGTCATGTAAAGACCGCCCAAAGAGACACTTTTGTCAGTCGGATTATACAACTCCACCCAACTGCCATAGTTGAACGACGGGTCAAGATACACATCCACATTGGCAGCCATGATTTCGTTAATGACGAGATTCTCACTCGTAGGCTCATCTCTCTTGACTGTCACCCTGCAATAAGCTTTCTGGTTGCTGCCATCCTTCGCAGTGGCAACGATATAACAAACGCCAATGCCGACAGCCGTGATTTGACCTTTACTATCTACTGTTGCCACACTTTCCTTGGTCGATGACCATGACACATTCGGGAAAGTGGCATTGGCAGGCAGAGCCGTTGCTGTGAGGTCGTGAATCTCTGACTGAGCCATCTCCAGACTCGTTTCAGACAAGGTTATGGAAGTGACACTGATGACAGTGCCATAATACTCCAATTTCCAGTTGTCAAGACAGGTCCAGTCCATCCCGACAATTTCATCCTTTCTGATTCCGACTGTCAGCACTCCATCACTTTCCACTTCACAGTCTACATAATTATTATACAGTCCAGCCTTGAACCAGTAGTCAGCAGCCTCCATGTTGTTCGGAATGTAATAGCCTACCTCCTGCCACTCATTGCCTATCAACTCCCATGTCGAGCCTACCACACTAATGCCACCTCCAAGCGGTTTATCCTGGGCACCCGACGATGCCAGTGCAATGGGTGAATCATAATAGTTCTTGCTTGAACGTGCATAAAGACGGGAGTGCTGGTCACTTTCATAATCTCCAGAACTATAAATGCCATAGTCATTGTTGGCGTCTCCACAACGGTAAAAAGCATTGACACTGACACGATACGTGCCCGCCTTCAGTCCAGAGAGTGTCTGGTACGAATCATAAATCCTCTCATAATGCTCAGCATTCTCTGCCGGGTTATAGGCACCATATCCAGTGCCCTCCCAGCCTGTAACGAGGTCATTGTTGTCAAATCTCGGATTGACCATGTAGGCATCGGTCACATCAATCCATGCCTTCTGCGCATGTCCAGACAAAGAAGCGCAGGTCAGGAAAAGAACAGTGTACAGTTTATTCATCATATTCATTTTTTTTACTTTTGCTTTCAGGTTAATCTTTTTGTCATGTATATAAAGAGTCTAAGTCTTCCGTTGCGGTTTCCTCCAAAAGTTCACTCCTAACAGGTATTTTAATGTCCCGTAGGTGTTGGTCAGACCAAACTTGTCCTTCCTGTAGTCATAGGTGTGTGCTTCCAATATCAGTCCGCTGAACATCCTCGTGTTGTTCCAAAAGATGGACATTCGCAGGTTAAAGTCAGTGGAAATGTTGTTCAGGATGGAGCTTCCTAAATCTTCTGCTTCCGTGATATTCGACCTTCGGTAACCAACACTGGGAATGAACGATATGGCAAAGAGCACATTGCGTCCCAACACACAGTTGTAATTATATCCCACGCTCACGCTATAGTCATTGTAGTTCACTTTAGTGAAAAGCAGCGTAGAGTCTATATCCTCTTTGATGTAGTCAGGCAATTCCTCCTTGTTAAATGTGACGCGTTGGTGGTTATATTGAAATCCCATGCTCCAACTGCCACAACTCTTTCGCTGCACAGCATTCGCCCCAAAGGCAGCAGGCCAAGAGAAATGCCTGTTGTTGAACAAGTACATGACACTAAACCCATTGCAGCGGGAGTCCAGGCCATGAAAAGTTCTGTCCTTTCCCTTCGTTTCAATTCCGCTCACACTCCTGATCTCCGCACCCTTGCCAGAATTGAACGTATAATACTCGGCAAAAAACTTCGCAGTGTGAATCACAAACGACTGCCTCAGCGACGTGCCATTCGTCTTGCCCGCCTTGATGCCCAGGTCGTTCAGGTTCCATACGGCACCATATCCGAAGATGCTGTAATAGACATATCCTCCAAGGATGACAGAAGGGTCAGACTGAATCACCATGGTGTTACCCGTCTGCGAAGACCTGAGGAAGTAGTAGTCGTGCCAGTAGGAAAGTTCCATCTGAGCCGTCAGATTATACTTCTGAGGCGTCACGTAAGCCGTGTCACACCCCATGAAGAAATTCTCCACACCACTCATCATGCGCAGGGGCAAGGAAAGCCTCTTTGGACTTAGCGTTTTTGGGGGAGCGTTTTGCGTTTTCTCCGTCACCACAACACTGTCAAGAGTCTGCCTCTCCACCCCCTCAACCACACGTATAGAGTCATCCTGTGCCGTAGCAACCATGCCCGACACCATCATCAGCCAAGCCACACACACAACTCGTTTCATGTATTTAACGTGGATTCGACGAAACCCACAACTCATTAAATTGATGAGAAATTGGCTACGCCGAGCTGAAGTTTCGGAAGTGTTTTTCCACAACGAATATTTCGAATACGACGAATTTATACAATACACAATGCACCCAAGGGTGCAACGAATAAAAACGAATGCTGAGTGTAGCCATTCGATTCCATTCGTAGCCGCTTGCGGCATTAGGAAAATACATCTTCTCGCCGCATGGTAAATTAGAATTATTCGCTTTATTCGTTGTAAAAATATATCCGAAATTTGAGTCATAAATTATTTTTGTTGGAATTCATCGAACTGACGTTATCTATACATAACTCTGACTTTAACCTAAACCTTTCCCACTCATGTCCCGCATCGTTCTCCTACACCTTTCCCAATATTCTGTCCATCACCCAGTTTGTAGGAGTGGCACTCAGCGCGTCGCAATCACATTTCTCCATGCCCCTCAAGTGTCTCACCACCCTCTCAATCAGTCCCATCTGCACATGCGGGGGATTCGGCACAACAATCTGCTCCCGTCCACTTTCCGTGTCAAGAACGATTGGCTCATAGTCAAACACCGAAAACACAATCTTTCCCTTCGTGCCCACAATGGAGATTCTGTCCCTCCGTGCCGACTCATGAGCCACAAAACACCATGAAGCACTGCCTGTCAGTCCGTTGCTGAATCGGAAACAGGCATTGAACGTGTCTTCCACCCTATACAATCCAGCCATGTTCTGACAGAACCCCTCAGCCTCCACAATAGGTCCAAACCAATACTGCAACAAGTCAATCTGATGAGCCGCAAGGTCGTAGAAATAGCCACCACCTCCCGCCACCTCCGGCTGCAATCTCCACGGCAATTCCTTTCCGCCCCTGTAGTCAAGTTCCCTCGGTGGCACAGCGAAACGAATCTGCACAGTCAGCACATTCCCGATTTCGCCATCAAACACAATCCGTTTCACCCGCTCAAAATAAGGCATGTATCTTCTGTAGAAAGCGACAAAACAAGGAATCCCCGTCAGCCCGCTAATGCGATTCACCCTCAGGCAATCCTCATAGCTGGCAGCCAGCGGTTTCTCTATGTATGCAGGTTTCCCCGCCTTCATCGCCATGATGGCAAAAGTGGCGTGAGAGGATGGAGGAGTGGCGATATACACGGCTGTCACCTCGGGGTCGCTCACCAGTGACTGAGCGTCAGCATAAAACTTTTTGATGCCATGACGCTCAGCATAAGACCTTGCCCTGTCCCTGTCGCGGCTCATCACAGCCACCACCTCGCTGCCTTCAATCTTGCCAAAAGCAGGTCCGCTCTTCCTCTCCGTCACCTCACCGCAGCCGATGAATCCCCACTTGACCATTTCCTGATACTCCATTTCTTAAAGTTCGTGTTTAGAGATTACCCTACCATTTATTTGCCGCAAAAATACGACAAAAAAATCAATTCATCAAAAAAAACCGCCAAACGAGTCCCTTTTTTCAAGAATCTTTTCACCAACATGCAGTTTTTTCCTGTTACCACACCATTCTCATACCTTCAGTCATTCATTTTTTTCTTACCTTTGCATCATGAATACAACATTTACAAAACTCATATCGGAGTCAACAGGCATCAGTCAACGGCAGGTTGCTGGCACTGTAGCACTTTTGGAAGAGGGGTGCACCATCCCGTTCATCAGCCGATACCGAAAAGAAGTGACAGGTGCCCTTGACGAAGTGCAAGTGGCGAGTGTAAGTGGGTAAGTGGAGAAAATGAACGAGTTGGCAAAACGCAAGGAGACCATCTATCCTCATCCTCCTAAGAATGAACGACGTGCTGCAGCAGACAAACTGTGGACACTCACTAAGCAATATAAGATTGAAGCCATCTCCATTGGCAATGGAACCGCCAGCCGAGAGACTGAAGAGTTTGTGCGTGGGCTTGGTTTGCCCAAAGAGATTCAGATATTTGTGGTGAGTGAAGACGGTGCCAGCATCTACTCAGCCTCCAAGGTGGCACGAGAAGAGTTTCCCGACTATGATGTGACCGTGCGAGGGGCAGTCAGCATTGGTCGCCGTCTTATGGACCCCTTGGCTGAATTGGTGAAGATTGACCCTAACAGCATCGGAGTGGGGCAGTATCAGAAAGATGTGGATCAGAAGGAACTGAAGCACTCCCTTGACCAAACCGTGGAATTCTGTGTGAACAAGGTGGGTGTGAACGTGAACACTGCCAGCAAGCATCTGCTCACATACATCTCAGGTCTTGGTCCTGCCATTGCCCAAAACATCGTCACCTATCGAGCAGAAAATGGTGCTTTCACCTCCCGTAAAGATTTGCTGAAAGTACCGAAATTAGGTCCCAAAGCCTATGAACAGGCGGCAGGATTCTTACGCGTGACTGGAGGTAAACAACCCCTGGACAATAGTGCCGTGCATCCAGAGAGTTATCCTATTGTGGAACGAATGGCAAAAGACCAGCACTGTTCTGTAGCTGAACTGATGGCGGATAAGGAACTGCGCAGCCATATTGACATTCAAAGATATGTGACAGATAAAGTAGGACTTCCCACGCTTGAAGACATCATGCAGGAACTTGACAAGCCTGGCCGTGACCCTCGTCAGCAACTTACCGTTTTCGAATTCTCTAAGGATGTGAAGGAATTGGAAGATGTTCAGGTCGGCATGGTTCTGCCGGGCATCATCACTAACATCACCAACTTTGGATGTTTTGTCGATGTAGGTGTCCACACCAAGGGGCTTGTCCACATCAGCGAATTGGCTGACCACTTTGTGAAAGACCCCTCCGAAGAAGTTCAACTGCATCAGCATGTCACCGTGCGCGTGATTGGGGTGGATTTGCAACGTGGCAGATTGCAACTTAGCATGAAAGGACTATAATGAAAAGAGAAATGTTACATGCTGTAGGGTGAAAGAATGCTGAGTTGGAATAATTCAGCAATAAAAAGCTGTGCCATAGCCTTTGGAACAAGGGCTATGGCACAGCTTTTTGTGAGATGTCTTTCTATTTATTTGAAAAGATATTGTGCGAATTCATGTAACGACTTGCGCCACACTTGCCATTCGTGATCACCAGGGTAGGAGTTGAAACGCACATCCACACCACCATTACGCATCTTTTTTACAATGTTGCGCGTGTATTCAATTCGTGGATCCTGCTCCCCACAACTCAAGAAAAATACATCAAATTGTTCATTGAATGTCTTGGTGTCTGTCAACATTCCCGGGACTTCTTTTTCCAGATCAAAATTCGATGCGCCTGAAATGCCGCCAAACATACCCGTTGAGAACACACCGACATTAGCAAACACTTCTGGATCGCGCAAGCCAATGTAAAAGGATTGTCCACCGCCCATCGACAGACCGCACATGGCGCGGTTCTTGCGGTCTTTTTTAACACGGTAAGTATTCTCCACAAACGGAAGCACATTCTCCAACAGTTCACTGCGAAATGTCTGCATCCCTTGCCAACTGTAACCACCACCCATGCCTCCGTTGCGTGACCGCACATTGCTGTTGGCACTCACCACAATCATGGGGACAGCCTTCCCTTTAGCAATCAGATTGTCCAAGATTTGGGCAGTACGCCCCTGTTCCATCCATCCGCGATGATCCTCACCGCCTCCATGCTGGATATAGACCACAGGATACTCCTGTTTGCTTTCATCGTAACCCGCAGGGGTGTAAACCATCAGAGGACGCCATGATTCATCCACCTTTGAATAATAATACACCGTGCGCACGTCACCATGTGGCACCTCTTGTATTTCAAAATCATCCATTCCTGTTTCCTTTATCTCTATTGCACTTGACCAACGGCTGCATCCGTAGAAAGTTTGACTGGCTGGGTCTGCCACTGACACACCATCTATAATCAGAGAATAATAATGAAATCCTGGAATTTGTGGCTTGGTGGTAAGTGTCCACGCACCGCTCTCCGATTTCTGCATGTCATACTTGGTACCGCCTAAGTCAATCTGGACACCCTGTGCCTGTGGGGCATTCACACGAAACAGAACGCTGTTGTCTGATAATACACGCGGATATGACGTGCGGTTAATATTGGTTACAGGTGAGTAAGACCCATCGGGAAAACTTTCCCTTTGAAACCCTTGAGCTGCGGCTTGATTGCAGAAAATGGTCGCCAACATGACGGCCATTATCGTTTTTATAGTCTTCATAATAATTGAAATTTTACAGTTTGCCAGCCAAGGCAACCACCTTCTGCTTGGTCTCCTCCGTCTTCTGTTCGTCAATCTTGGCTGTCACGACACCCATGTTCTCGGTGCTCCAGTAGTTGCAGATGTCGCGGAACTCAGCAGTGGCACCGTCATAGACATTTGGCGAGTATGAAGACACAAGCAATGCCATCTTCTTCACCTTGGCAGGTTTGTTCACGCAGTACATGCGTTGGATAGGAGCCTGAATCTGGGCACAGAGTGTGAAATAGTAGATGGGAGCTGCTAGCACCAGCGCCTCAACATCTTCCATCAGAGGATATAGTTCCTGCATGTCGTCCTTTTGGACGCAGGCGCCATTGCCCTTGTTGTGACAATACTCGCAAGCCAAACAGCCTGCAATCTTCTTCTTCGACACATTCACCAGTGTCACCTCATGACCTGCTGCCTCGGCAGCCTTCTTATACTCTTCCGCCATCCAAGCGGTGTTGCCATTCGCACGTGGCGAAGCCTGTAAAATTAAAACTTTCATTGTCGTATTAGTTTGGTTGTAAGTTGTTCCTTGTTTTTCTTTTTTTTGTTTTCGGTTGCAAATATAGGGAAAAATCCAAGACAAAACACTATTTCTTCAGAAATAATTGCACGGAATGAAAAACAAGAGAAATGTAAAATATATACCCTTTGAAAAAAGCCCTTATGCGGGATTGGGATTGTTCTTTAAACAGAAATGAGTATATTTATTTTGTGGTTTCCTCACTTAATCGTAACTTTGCACTGAAAAAGTAGATTTTATGGCTCGTAATAAGAAAAAACAGCTCCCAGTGTTGGAACATGTGACTATCACGGCTTGTGCTGCTGAAGGCAAGGCTTTGGCAAGGGTGGACGACAAGGTGGTGTTCGTGCCCTTTGTGGTTCCTGGCGATGTGGTGGACTTACAAGTAAAGAAGAAAAAGAACTCCTATATGGAGGCTGTGGCTGTGAAGTTCCACGAGTATTCTCCTTTGCGCACCATACCTAAATGCAAGCACTATGGTGTGTGTGGAGGATGTAAGTGGCAGTGTCTCCAATATGAGGAGCAGTTGAAGGCGAAACAACAGCAGGTGTATGACAACCTGACCCGTATTGGGAAGGTGGAACTGCCTGAGTTTATGCCGATTTTGGGCAGCAAAAAGATTTATGGCTACCGAAACAAGTTGGAGTTTGGCTTCAGCAGCAAGCGTTGGCTGACTGAGGATGAGGTGGCTTGGCCAGATGACGAGAATCGTCCGATGCGCGGCCCGGCCGTGGGTTTCCATATCACGGGAGCGTTTGACAAGATTTTGGACATCAAGGAGTGTCATCTGATGGATGATGTTAACAATCAGATTCGTAATGACATCCGTGAGTATGCCCTTGAAAAAGGACTTGAATTTTATGACTTGAAAGAGAATAGGGGACTGCTTCGTTCACTGATGATTCGCACCAGCAATACGGGTGAACTGATGTTCTTGGTGCAGTTCCGAATTGAGTCATCTGATGAGCAGAAAATGGCGGATGATCTGATGCAGCATTTGAGTGAAACCTTTCCTCAAATTACCTCGCTACTTTACGTTGATAATCATAAGGCTAACGACACGTTTGGCGATCAAGAAATTCATGTAGTGAAAGGCAAGGACCATATCTATGAGCAAATGGAAGATTTGCGCTTCAAGGTGGGACCGAAGTCGTTCTATCAGACAAACACGGAACAGGCGTATGAACTATACAAAGTGGCGCGGAGTTTTGCAGGATTGACGGATAAGGAGTTGGTGTATGACCTGTACACGGGCACTGGCACCATCGCCAACTTTGTGGCGCATCAGGCGCGCCAAGTCATCGGTATCGAGTATGTACCCGAGGCTATTGAGGATGCCAAGGTGAACTCAGAAATCAACGGCATCACTAACACGCTGTTCTATGCAGGTGACATGAAGGACATTTTGAATAAAGACTTCATAGAGGAGCATGGGCGTCCAGATGTCATCATCACAGACCCTCCACGTGCAGGAATGCATCATGATGTGATTGACACAATTCTGTTTGCTGCCCCCAAGCGTATTGTCTATGTCAGTTGCAATCCAGCCACTCAAGCACGTGACCTTCAACTATTAGACTCGGACTATCGGGTGACTAAAATTCAGCCTGTTGATATGTTCCCTCACACTCAACATGTAGAGAATGTCGTATTGATGGAAAGAAGAGTCCTCTCCGAGGAAATGATAAATGACAGAAGTTGAGCTTTTGCGAACCTTTAGCGACGAAATCAAACTTCAAATAATTGACAAAATGAGCACGTATTCAGACTATAAAGCAGCCAATCACTACACCACCTACATGGTGAAAGAGCCGACGGAACTGATGCAGTTCCTCATGACTACGATTTCAGGGATTTCCCGCACGAAGGCTAAAGAGTACTTGAGCCAACGAATGGTATATGTGGATAAGGAAATCACTACGCAGTACAACCATCCCCTCAAGCCCGGGCAGTTGGTTCAGGTGGCAAAGAATCGTCACAAGCATGCTTTCGCCAATAAATGGGTACGCATTGTGTATGAGGATGCTTTTTTGCTGGTGGTGGAGAAGAAGGAGGGAATCCTGACCAATGCAATTGCAGGTGACCGCCATGAGAATGTGAAGGCTATTCTTGATGAGTATGTGAAACGTCAGAACAAAACTTTTTCCGTTCATACCATCCATCGTCTTGACCGAGGCACATCTGGACTTCTCCTTTTTGCGAAACGTCGTGACATTCAGAGGATTTTCACAGACAACTGGCAGGACTTCGTGACTGACCGTCGATATGTGGCAGTTGTGCAGGGAGTGATGGAGAGGGACAGGGGCACTGTCACTTCTTGGCTCAGCGAAAATCGTTTGTTTGTTTCCTATTCTTCGCCCTATGATAATGGGGGAAAACATGCGGTCACTCACTATCAGACCCTTCAGCGCAGAAATGGCTATTCGCTGGTGGAGTTCAAGCTTGATACTGGCAGGAAGAACCAAATTCGTGTTCACATGAGTGACCTGCATCATCCCATAGTTGGCGACCACAAGTATGGCAGCACGGTTGAAGTTTATGGTGACCGCAGTAACCCTGTGGGGCGTTTCTGTCTCCATGCCTATCGTCTTGCTTTCCGTCATCCTGTCACAGGTGAGGTGCTTAAATTTGAGACTCCTTACCCCGTGGCTTTCACCAGCCTGCTGAAATAGGTGTAAGAATTACGTCTTCGGCGGCTTTAGAAAAATAAGAAAAAACAAAAGAAAATAAGTAACTACACAAAATTATCTTATACAATGATGTCTCTTCTTTTCGCCGCAAGCGGCTTGTTTTCTCTTGAAACTAATTAGAATAATTGGAATAATTCAGTTCACTAATTTCTATAATTATAATTTGTGGATAAAATTATTCTAATTATGCTAATTTGTTTCTTATAATCCATCGCCGAGGGCGATTCTCTTTTAGG